>OLZG01000552.1_pt1 | contig 19303 bp, 17 predicted proteins | sample 1644401 | NCBI WGS metagenome assembly OLZG01 (sample SAMEA103958119, study PRJEB25191) | human gut metagenome | biome: human-associated habitat [ENVO:00009003]; feature: intestine environment [ENVO:2100002]; material: feces | place: Germany | collected 2013/2015
TGTTCGCCTGGCGCGCCCACGCCAACCTGCTGTGGCGCAACTGGCTCAACTGGGTCTATCAGACCACGCCTTACGATTTGAGCGAAGTACCGCAGCTGCGCGAGGAGAAGCGCCTCGGCACCGACCGTTCGATCCGGCACGAGCCCGGTTCTCCGCGTGTCGACGCGTTCACGCCATTCTCGCACGATGGATACGGTGTCATTCGCGGCTGATTTCACGAAGATCGGCGAGTGCTGACAAGTATTGGCGATTGTCCCACGATTGCCGCTTTTGCGCGGTGTCGTGGGCTTTTTTGCGCGGTTTTTGTTGCCTGCTGCGACATCGTTTCATTTTCGCCGTCATATATTATGGTGCGATATGTTAAGTAAAACGTTTTATCAAGCAGTGTTGCAAACGATGTCTATTTTGGTGTGAATGGGGGTGAAATAGGCCGAATCGACAACGGCCGTGGTTGTGTCTAATAGTCCCCGCAACGTGCGAAACGCCGGTTTTCGCTATACGGTAGTAGGGGAAAGCTCCCGGTGCGGAATGTTGTCTAGCCACGGTCTGATAATCCTTTGCAGCCATTCGGGGCTGGTATGCGAACGCGTTTATGGGCGCGTTAACATAGAACCCGAAGGATGTTCTGGTTTGGTAACCGGAATGTCACATTCGACTCAGCTGTTGGGCTAGACTAACAGCTGACACAAGAGCAGGAGGCGTGAATGATTAGTGCATTGGGAGAGGGCATCATGACCATCGCCGATGGTCCAGAGATGCCGAGCATCAATGACTTCCTTCCCGATCCGTTTGTTTTTCAAGGCACGCCGTTCGCCATCAACCGCATCATCCTCGTTCGTATTCTTGCGACCGTCATCATGCTGCTGGTTCTCGGAATTACGGCAAGCCGTGCAAAGCTCATCCCTGGCCGTTGGCAGGGCGCAGTCGAATGGCTGATCGAGTTTGTCCGCGACAACATCGTCTATCAGGTGATGGGCGAGCTGCGTGGCAAGCGTTATGTGCCGATGATCACCACCGTGTTCTGCACGTTGCTGGTCTTCAATCTGTGCGGCATCATCCCGGGCTTCAACATCGCGGCAAGCGCGTCCATCACGCTGCCTCTGGTGTTCGCCATGTGGTGCTTCTGCCAGTACTGGATTGCCGGCATCCGTGAAAAGGGCCTTGGCCACTTCCTGAGGGACGAGATCTTCCCGAAGGGCGTTCCGGCCCCGATCTATATTCTGCTGTCCCCGATTCAGCTGCTTGAGCTGCTGATTATCCGCCCGTTCTCGTTGACGATCCGACTGTTCGCCAACATGGTTTCGGGCCACCTGATCCTTGCGTTGTGCCTCTCGGCCACGCAGTTCTTCCTCGTTGATGTGGTGAACAAGCTGATGATGCCGTTCGGCATCATCACCTTCGCGGCTGGCATGTTCATGTTCCTGTTCGAGGCGCTGGTCGCCTGCCTGCAGGCTTACATCTTCGCCATCCTGACCACCGCGTACATCAATATGAGCTATCCGGAGATCGACTGACCGCCGGCTTTTTAAGTGTTGCTTCTTGTCAAGCAATAACCAGAAAGGAAACAATCATGGATATCGTTACCCTCGCTGAGGTTGCCGGCAACCTGAACGTCGTTGGCTACGGCCTCGCCGCCATCGGCCCTGGCATCGGTCTGGGCATCCTGATCGGCAAGACCATCGAAGGCACCGCTCGCCAGCCTGAGCTCGGCAGCCGTCTGCAGACCCTCATGTTCCTGGGCCTGGCATTCGTCGAGGTGCTGGCACTGCTCGGCTTCGTGCTCGCCTTCATCAAGTAAGACTTGATCCCCAAGGTAAACACCGAAGACGCAAACGAACGTGAAAGGAGGAAGACACTATGGTGACCGCAGCTAGCGAGATGGAACTGTTCCTTCCGAAAAGCTACGACATTTTCTGGTCGTTGGTCATTCTGATCATCGTCGCCGTGTTCTTCTACAAGTTCTTCCTGCCGAAGTTCCAGGCCGTGTTCGATGAGCGCGCAGCCAAGATCGAAGGTGGCATCGCCAAGGCCGAACAGGCCCAGAAGGATGCCGACGAAGCCAAGGCGAAGTACGATGCCCAGCTGAGCAACGCACGCGTCGAGGCTTCCAAGATCCGCGACGACGCTCGCGCGGAAGCATCGCACATCATCGCCGACGCACGTACCCGTGCCGAGGCTGATGCGGCGCAGATCACCGCCACCGCCCAGCGTTCCATCGAATCCCAGCAGCAGCAGGCTCTGGTGAGCCTGAAGGGTGAGGTCGGCGTGCTGGCAACGGCACTGGCCGGCAAGATCCTGGGCAGCAAGCTGGAAAGCGACGACGTGCAGTCGACGATGATCGACCAGATGATCGCCGATCTGGACAGCGACAAGAAGTGATCGAAACCTTCAAGAAAGGGAGGTGACCAATGCGAGGAGAAGCATCGCGTATCGCAGACCGCGTTTCGCGTGACTCGCTGGCCCCCAAGCTGCGTGACAGCGGCGAGGACACATGGCGTATCGGGAACGAACTGTTCACGATCACCAACGTGCTCGACCACAACATCCAGCTTGAACGTGCCCTCACCGACCCGTCGCGCCCAGTCGAAGACAAGGTTGCGGTAGTCAAGACCCTCATTGGAGATGATGCCCATCCGTTGACGATGGAAATCATGTCCGATCTGGTGGACCGCCGTTGGAGCCGCGTATCCGACATCGCCAACGCCACCGAGGATTTCGGTGTGGATGGCATGATGTACTACGCGGACCACACGAATGCTACTCTGCAGGTCTCCATCGAGCTTGCCCAGCTGCATTCCGCACTGCTCAACCTTCCGGTCGTACGCAGCAAGCTGTATGACGCGACCGTCCCCGCCGAAGCCCGTATCAAGCTGCTGTACAGCCTGATCGGCAATGCCGACTTCAATGTGGTGACCAAGCGTCTGGCCGAGCATGCGACCTGCAATCTGCGCAATCGCCGCTATCTGCAGACCATTCAGTGGCTGATTAACAAGTTCTCCCGTCATATGGGCGAATCGATGGTCACCGTCACCACGGCAACGCCACTGAGCAAGGAGCAGGTCAAGAAGCTCGTCGCCATCTATTCGGCGAAGACCGGCCATCCGGTGCACATCAACTCGGTGGTCGATCCGACCGTCCTGGGTGGTATGCGCATCCAGGTGGGCGACGAGGTCACCGACAACACGGTGGTCGCACAGCTGCAACATCTTCAGCGCACGGTGAAGGCGACCGCCTGACGGCACGCCACACGGTGAACAAGCCTGAAACAAGACTTGACTGAATTTAAAAACAACAATAAGGAGTGATCATGGCAGAACTTACCATTGATCCCACCACGATACGCAAGGCGCTCGATGAGTTCGTCGAGTCGTACAAGCCGTCGGACACCCCGACTCAAGAGGTCGGTTATGTCGCGACTGCTGGCGACGGCATTGCGCACGTGACGGGACTGCCTGGTTGCATGGCCAATGAGCTGCTGACCTTCGAAGACGGCACGCTTGGCCTGGCGTTCAACCTTGACGCCCGTGAAATCGGCGTGGTTATCCTCGGCGATTTCACCGGTATCGAGGAAGGTCAGGAAGTGCGTCGTACCGGCGAAGTGCTCTCCGTGCCCGTCGGCGACGGCTACCTTGGCCGCGTCGTGGACCCGCTAGGCAACCCGATTGACGGTCTTGGCGAAATCAAGACCGAAGGCCGTCGTATTCTCGAGGCCCAGGCACCTGACGTTATGCATCGTCATCCGGTTGACGAGCCGCTGTCCACCGGCCTGAAGGCCATCGACGCAATGACGCCGATCGGACGTGGCCAGCGCCAGCTCATCATCGGCGACCGCCAGACCGGTAAGACCGCTATCGCAATCGATACGATCATCAACCAGAAGCGCAACTGGGAATCCGGAGACCCGAAGAAGCAGGTCCGCTGCATCTACGTGGCCGTCGGTCAGAAGGGCTCCACCATCGCATCGGTGAAGCAGTCCCTGGAAGAGGCCGGCGCTATGGAGTACACGACCATTGTGGCTTCCCCGGCTTCCGATTCCGCAGGCTTCAAGTACATCGCACCGTACACCGGTTCCGCCATCGGACAGCACTGGATGTACAACGGCAAGCACGTGCTCATCGTCTTCGACGATCTGTCGAAGCAGGCTGAGGCTTACCGCTCGATTTCCCTGCTGCTGCGTCGTCCGCCGGGGCGTGAGGCTTACCCGGGCGATGTGTTCTATCTGCACTCCCGTCTGCTCGAACGTTGCGCCAAGGTTTCCGATGACCTCGGCGGCGGCTCGATGACCGGCCTGCCGATCGTCGAGACCAAGGCGAACGATGTGTCCGCCTACATTCCGACCAACGTGATTTCCATCACCGATGGCCAGATCTTCCTGCAGTCCGACCTGTTCAACGCGAACCAGCGTCCTGCTGTGGACGTCGGCATCTCCGTGTCCCGAGTCGGTGGCGCTGCCCAGACGAAGGCCTTGAAGAAGGTCTCCGGCACGCTGAAGATCTCGCTGGCGCAGTACCGTTCGCTGGAATCCTTCGCCATGTTCGCTTCCGATCTGGATGCGGCTTCGAAGGCTCAGCTGAACCGTGGTGCCCACCTGACCGAGCTCCTGAAGCAGCCGCAGTTCTCCCCGTATTCGATGGAACAGGAAGTCGTGTCCGTGTGGGCCGGCACCCATGGCAAGATGGATGACCTGCCAATCAGCGACGTGTTGCCGTTCGAAAAGGGCATGCTGGATTATCTGGATCACAACACCGATATCCTCAAGACCATTCGCGAGACCGAAGACTTCACCGCCGACACCGAGGCTGCCCTCGACAAGGCCGTGGAAGCGTTCCGTGAGACCTTCGTGACCAGCGCGGGCAAGCCGCTGGTCGAGAAGAAGCCTGACGAGAAGCACACCACTCCGGTCGAGCAGGAAAAGATCGTCGCAGGAGAGAAGTGATTCATGGGCTCGCAACTCGCATTGAAATCTAGGATCGCCTCCACCGCGTCGCTGGAGAAAATCTTCAACGCGCAGGAGATGATCGCGTCTTCGCATATCGCCAAGGCACGTGACGTGGCCTTGAACGCGAAGCCGTATACCGATGCGATTTTCGACGCCGTGCAAGCGCTGGTGGCCCATACCCATATCGACCATCCGATCGTGAAAAAGAACGAGGACAACCCTCGCGTGGCTGTCCTCGCTCTTACCTCGGATCGTGGTATGGCAGGTCCGTACACCTCCTCGATCATCCGCGAAACGGAATCGCTGTTGGCCCGACTCGATGAGCAGGGCAAGCAGCCGGAACTGTATGTGTATGGTCGTCGCGGTGTGACGTATTACAAGTACCGCAACCGTGATGTTGCCGGCACTTGGGAAGGCGATACCGACCAGCCCGGCGTGGAAGTCGCAGAGTCCATCTCGAAGGCACTGTTGGACGCTTATATGAAGCCGGCGGACCAAGGTGGAGTCTCCGAACTCTACATTGTGTTCACCGAGTTCGTGAATATGGTGGTTCAGAAGGTGCGTGTGCTGCGCATGCTACCCGTTGAGCTCGTGCTTCCGGAACAGCCGGAATCCGGTCCTGTGCCGGAATCCGATGCCGATGCTGCGACTCCTCTGTATGCGTTCGAGCCAAGCGTTGACGAAGTACTCGACGCGATTCTGCCGAAGTACATCCAGTCCCGTATCCATGAATGCCTGCTCACCGCAGCGGCATCCGAGACTGCAAGCCGACAGAACGCCATGCACACGGCTACAGACAACGCTCGCAGCCTGATCGATGAACTGACTCGCAAGCTCAACGCTTCGCGTCAGGCATCGATTACCCAGGAACTTACCGAAATCATCGGCAGCGCTGATGCGCTGAACAAGAAGGAAGAGTAGGAACGCATATGGCTGAGAATCAGACCACAGCGGCTCCCGAGACGGCTGCAGAGCCGACCGCTGGACGCGTTACGCGTATCCAGGGTTCGGTTATCGACGTCGAATTCCCGGTGGGCCACCTGCCCGACATTTACAATGCACTTACCGTTGAACTGGCCAACACCGGTGTCCACGAAGAGGGCGAGACCACCAAGAAGATCACCCTTGAGGTTGAACAGCATCTTGGCGATTCCACCGTGCGTACCGTCGCTCTGAAGCCGACTGACGGCCTCGTGCGTGGCGCCACCGTGTATGACACCGGCGGCCCGATCTCCGTGCCGGTTGGCGATGTCACCAAGGGCCACGTATTCGACGTGTCCGGCAACATCCTCAACAAGAAGGCCGACGAGACCGTTAAGGTTACCGAACGTTGGCCTATCCACCGTAACCCGCCGGCATTCGACCAGCTGGAGTCCAAGACCCAGATGTTCGAAACCGGTATCAAGGTCATCGATTTGCTGACCCCGTATGTGCAGGGTGGCAAGATCGGTCTGTTCGGTGGCGCAGGCGTCGGCAAGACCGTGCTGATTCAGGAAATGATTCAGCGTGTGGCTCAGAACCACGGCGGTGTGTCCGTGTTCGCAGGCGTCGGCGAGCGTACCCGTGAGGGTAACGATCTGATCGGCGAAATGGACGAGGCCGGCGTGCTCGAGAAGACCGCACTGGTCTTCGGCCAGATGGATGAGCAGCCGGGTACCCGTCTGCGCGTGCCGCTGACCGCACTGACCATGGCAGAGTACTTCCGTGACGTGCAGAATCAGGACGTGCTGCTGTTCATCGATAACATCTTCCGTTTCACCCAGGCTGGTTCCGAGGTGTCCACCCTGCTCGGCCGTATGCCGTCCGCAGTGGGCTACCAGCCGAACCTGGCCGATGAGATGGGCGCGCTGCAGGAGCGAATCACTTCGACCCGTGGACACTCCATCACCTCGCTGCAGGCCATCTACGTGCCGGCCGATGATTACACCGACCCGGCTCCTGCAACGACCTTCGCCCACCTGGATGCAACCACCGAGCTGTCTCGTGACATCGCTTCGAAGGGTATCTACCCGGCAGTCGACCCGCTGAGCTCCACTTCGCGAATCCTTGATCCGCGTTACGTGGGTCAGGCGCACTACGACTGTGCAAACCGCGTCAAGGCGATTCTGCAGCGTAACAAGGAGCTGCAGGACATCATCGCCCTGATCGGTATCGATGAGCTTGGCGAAGAAGATAAGACCACTGTGAACCGCGCCCGTAAGATCGAGCAGTTCCTTGGTCAGAACTTCTACGTCGCCGAGAAGTTCACCGGCCGTCCGGGCTCCTACGTTCCGGCGGACGAGACTATCGAAGCATTCACCCGCATCTGCGACGGCGTGTATGACGACGTTCCGGAGCAGGCATTCTCCGGTATCGGCGGCATCGACGACCTCGAAGAGAAGTGGCACAACATGCAGAAGGAACTGGGTGCGTGATGGCTGCGGAAAAAACCACGATGAAGGTCAACATCGTCGCCGCTGACCACCCTGTGTGGCACGGCACGGCGAAGTCCGTTACCATTCCCGCCTCCGAAGGCGGAATGGGCATCCTGCCCGACCACGAGCCTGTGCTGACCGTGATCAAGGAAGGAACCATCGTTGTGGTGGATCCTGAAGGCAATCGCCTCTCCTTCGAGGTGACTGACGGCTTCATCTCCTTCGATTCGAACAAGCTCACCGTCGCGGTCGAGCGTGGAACCAACGTGAAGCGCGCCGAATAAGCCGTTTCCGCTTGACGTAAGGTGGCCCGGTAATCGCAATATGTTTTTGTATTGCGATTACCGGGCCGCTTTTGTCTTTTACGTGGCTTTCCGCCGCCGCGAATACGTATGCCGTACGTACGGCGACGCGCATGGTAGGGTAGTGCCTCGTGCGAATTATTGTTGCTGACTGCTCTGCCGAATATTCCGGACGATTGAACGCCTCCCTGCCGCTCGCCAAGCGCGTGCTGCTCATCAAGGCGGACAACAGCCTGCTGATCTTCTCCGAACTCGGCTCATACAAGCCGCTCAACTGGATGTCCGCGCCATGCAGCATCAGGGACATCACCCCCGACCACGCCGATGACGACGTTGATACTGAAGTGCCACAAAAGGTGATCCGCGCGTCGGCCGACAAATCGAACGACGTGCTGGAAGTGACGTTGCAGCACATCTATTCGGACGAATCGTACGACCTCGGCGAGGATCCGGGCCTCATCAAGGACGGCGTCGAAGACCATCTGCAGAAGTACCTGGCCGAACAGATCGAACGCATCGGCAAAGGCGCGAAGCTCGTGCGCCGCGAATACCCGACAGCCATCGGACCGGTCGACATCATGGCGATTGACGGCAACGGCGAGCACGTGGCCATCGAAATCAAGCGCAACGGCGGCATCGACGGCGTCGAACAGCTCACCCGCTACTGTGATCTGCTCAACCGCGACCCGCTGCTGGCCCCTGTGCACGGCATCTTCGCCGCGCAGACCATCACCCCGCAGGCCCGCGTGCTCGCGCAGGACCGCGGTTTCAAATGCCTGCTTTTGGATTACGAGGAGATGAAGGGCACTGAGGACGATTCTTTACGGTTGTTCTGATTCTTTCGGTTCCAACTCTGGAAATCGCGGCAACGGAGCGTTATCTTCGTTGTTCCTCGGTCGACGTACCTTCGTACGCCTTCCCTCGGTACGCCTCGATACCGCACGCGTTGCCGCGATTTCCCCTAGGACTTGCATGCATATGAAAATAGCCTCCCGAGGGGGAGGCTATTTTGTTTTTGGAGGAACCTATCAGTCGGTTCAGCGGATCAGTAGGCGGCGAGAATGTCGACCACGAAGACCAGCGTGGAATTCGCCGGAATCTTCTCCTGATCCTTGTTTCCGTAGCCGAGGCTCGGCGGCACCACCAGCAGCACCTGGGAACCGACCGTGTGGCCTGCCAGACCCTGCTTCCAGCCCTTGATCACGCTGTCAAGCGAGAAGGCGGAGGACTGTCCGCGGTCCCACGAGGAATCGAACTGCGTGCCGTCCAGCAGCCAGCCGGTGTAGTGCGCCATCACGGACTGCGTATCCTTGACCACAGCGCCCTTGCCCTTGATGAGGTCCTGGGAAACCAGGGAATCGGAACCCTTATAGCCGTTCATGTCGATCGACGGCTTGCCGTCCTTGGCGAGCGTTACCTTCGGCAGGTCGGCCGGAACGCCCGCGACCTTCTCGCCGGTGGCCTTCTTCAGGGCCTTCGACTTGGACACCAGCGTGAGTACCATCAGGTACGAGGTGCCGGAGGAATTCGAGTCGTTCACGCCGAACGCCACGGTGGAATTGAGCTTGAGGCTCTTGAAGATCTTGTAGTAGTTCTCGGTCATCTGGCTGGTATCCGAGGTGACTACGGTGGAGCAGTTGGGGGTGTTCTTCTCCCACGTGCTGGCCAGTTCGGAACCATCCTTGACGCTGATGGCGATGCCCTGCGAGCAGACGCGGTCGCCGTCCTCGATCTGGGCTCCGTCGCCCTTCTGCAGCACCACGTAGCTGTTGTCCTCAACCGTCATCGGCGTCTTGAACGAGACGGTCGGCTTCTTGCCGAGCTCGCCCTTGGCGGTCACGCCGGCGATCTGGTGCATGCCGATTTTTTCGGAAGATGAGGAGGAATCCGAGTTCGACTTGTCGGATTTCGCGCTGGAATTACCGCCGCACGCAGTGACGCCCAAGCACATGACCGTTGCGCAGACTGCCGTGACGGCCTTGGAAAGAAGTGATTTACGCATAGGGCCAACCATAGCGGCAAAGCATGATTTTCATGTTTTTTTCAGGCTTGTGCAAACGGACCCTGTAGAATGGAAAAGCTATGACTGTATTGCAGGAAGAACAAGAGAAGCCGCAGATCGAGACGGGCCCTACCCGGCATGCGAAGATCATGCGTGGCATCGTCACGCCTATTTTCGGCTTGCTTGCCATCGCATGCGTCGTGTTTGGCGTGTTGAATTCAACCGTCTGGAAACCGGACAATGAGATCACCGCCGCCGCTCCGGTGAACGGTTCGGAATACGTGGTCACCGATCCGAACGTGCTGCAGCTGGTAGACAGCCGCGTCAATATTTCGGCCAAATCCCGTGACAAGAAATCCAATGTGTGCATCGCCATAGGTTCCGCGCGCGACGTTGCCGGATGGATTGCGGGAAGCAAGTACATGCGCGTCTCCGGTCTGTCCGATTGGACGACGCTTTCCACCATGAAGGTCTCCGCGCAGGGAACCGCGGACAATTCCCAGAACCAGGTGGCTTTCAAGGACTCCGACATGTGGCGCACCATCAAGTGCAATGACGGTGCCGTTGATATGCAGGTCAAAGGATCGAACAGCAATAACGCCGAGGATGTTGTGGCGTTGATTGATTTCGGCAACCGCAAGGGAGACACGGTCACTCTGAATTGGGACCGTCGTAACCTGCCGAATTTCGCCATGCCGTTGTATCTTGCCGGCGGACTGCTGGCGATTCTCGCCGTGCTTTCCGCTTCCGTATTCGCCATGCCGCCGCATAAGCGCCGCAACAAGCGCGCTTTCGCCATGGTCGAAGGCGTTGGCGTCAACGAAGGCGATGAGAACGAGGTTTCGGCTTGGGTGAAGAACGCCGAAACCGCCGCCAGCAACAGGGCACGGAGCAGGTCGCGTCACGGCAGGCGTCGCCATGCGGAACATCGCACCGGCGGTCGTACGTCGTCGTTCGAGGAAACGCAACAGCCCGTCATCGTCGATCCTGTGGCACGTAACCTGGTCGCTGACCAGCAGAACACGATTGCGGAAAGCCAGCCGACTGTGTCCGAATCGACCGTATTTGAATCGACGGCGGGCGAATCGTCTGTTGACGACGAGGCGACTTCCGTGATCTCGCAGGATGAGCTTGCCGCGTATTTCGCTCGTCTTGCCCAAGAGGAGGTTCAGACGGAAACGCAGGAAGACGGCCAAGAGGAGGACCAGTGATGAGGAAGCGTAGTCAGGCGATTATCGCGGCCATGCTCGCGCTGGGAATGGCCGTCGGCATGTGCGGTTGCGAAGGCCAGCTGCCGACCCCGAAAGCCACCACCCGGCAGGATGCGCCGAACTTGAGCGCCAAGCAGGAGCAAAAGGTCCGCACGAGGATTCTCAAAACGCTCGACCAGTGCAATCAGAACCGTGACACTGATACGTTGCCGACGATTCTCGAAGGTCCGGAACTGGACATCCGCACCAGCGAGCTGAACGTAGCGAAAGCCACGGGCAATCTTGACCGTAAGACCACCATCCCCACGGATCTGGCCCAGGCCGTGATCTCCACGGATGCCGGCTGGCCACGGTCCGTGTTCTCCATCACGTCCACAACCAAGGACCAGCAGTCCAAGCGTCTGCTGGTGTTCAGGCAGGATTCCGCACGCCAGAACTACAAGCTGTGGGGTGTGGCGCGACTGTTCTCCGGCGTGAAGATGCCGAGTTTCGAAATCTCCAAAACCGGCAGCGCGCAGGGAACGCCTACGGACACCGGTCTGGTCATGACGCCGAAAGCGGCGGTGGACGCGTATGCGGACCTGCTGCAGAACGGGGCGAACAGCAAGTACGCCAGCAAATTCGCGGATGATGATCTGCGATCGAAGCTTGCCGATCTGACTGCCCAGGTGCAGAAGGCCATGGAGCTTAACGAAGGCACGCAGCAGCAGACCTTCGAACCGGTCAATGGAGCCATCAGCGTCATGCGTTCCGCGGACGGCGGCGATCTGGTGGTGGCGCAGATCAACTCCGAATGGACGCGTTCCGCCGGCGCTGGCCGTGAATCGCAGCCGGCCTCTGACGCGGAAAAGGCGCTGTTCGGCAATGGCAAGGCCACCAGCACCATGAAGACGAGCTATGTGAACGTCATCGCGCTGTATGTTCCGCCGGCGAATTCCGGGCAGAAAATCACCGCGGTCGGTTCCGAACGCCAGCCGGTGAAGGTCGAAGCGCTGTAAAACGACGGGTCCTTGGACGCGCATCGTCGGCAGTTTTCCGCCTATCGCGCATCCGTGGGAATGAAAACCGGGAAATCGTTGTTGGCACCTATAGTTGGTGCCAGCAACGATTTCGTGTTTTTGGAGGCAAGTATGGCAGAGCAGCAAGCGTTCCATCCGGGTGTTTCATTGGCGGGAGCCGTTGATCTGGAAGCGCTCAAGCATCAGGTGAAGGCCGAGCCGGGGCAGGCGGGCGGCGCTCCGGCGGCTGGCGGATATGTCATCGACACCACGGAGAACACGTTCCAGGCCATGGTGCAGACCTCCGCCACGTTCCCGATTCTGCTGTTCCTGTGGGTGCCGACCGACGACCGTCTGTTCGCCATGGCACGCGCATTGGGTGACGCGGTGAACAAGCTCAACGGCCAGATCCAGCTGTCCCGCATCGACATCGCATCCAATCCCTCCATCGCACAGGCGTTCCAGATTCAGGGCGCGCCGGCGCTGTTCGCGTTGATCGGCGGCCGTCCGATGCCGATTCTGCAGGGCCTTCCGTCCGACGAGGAACTGCAGCAGATCACAGACGTGGTCGTGCCGAAGCTTATCGCCGCCGCACAGCAGGCCGGCGTGACTGGCACCGCTCCGTATTCGGGCGATCCGGATTCCGACGCGGCCAATTCCGCATCCGCCGGCAGTGTGCAGGATCAGGTGCCGCCGGAACATCAGGAAGCGTACATGCTGGCACAGCAGGGCGATTACGCCGGTGCCGCCGCCGCGTACGAGAAGGTTTTGGAAGCCGATCCGAACGATACGCGCGCCGCCCGCGAACGTGCGAAGGCGCTGCTGCTGGCCCGTTCCGCCAATGCGGACGTGCGCGTGGTGCGTGCCGCTGCCGCCGACAAGACGGACGATGTGGACGCGCAGCTTGCCGTCGCCGACATCGACATGATCGGCGGGCAGATCCAGGACGCGTTCGACCGTCTGCTTGATTTCGTGGCGGCGGGCCACAAGGCCGACATCGAGCCGGTGCGCCAGCGTCTGCTCGAATACTTCACGATCCCCGAGCCGACCGACGAGCGTCTGAAGCGCGCACGTCGTCGCCTCGCCACCCTCATGTACTGAGCGTGCAGCGCGTGCTGGTTGCGCCGAGCACTCTGATGCATTGAGCGCGCGTACTGACTTTCCCAACGATTGCAAGGTCTGCGTCACGTTTTTCGCCGAATCGTGTCGCAAACGGGCGCAGACCGTGTACAGTAGTGCGTTGCATGGGTTTGTAGCTCAGCGGATAGAGCGTCTGTCTCCGGAACAGAAGGTCGTGGGTTCGATCCCCATCAAGCCCACCGGGCAAGGCTCCAGTCGAACGGCTGGAGCCTTTTTGTTGCTCGTTTGTTGTATTTTTCCGCGGTTTTCCTTGCGATTCCGCCGTTTTCGTGCCTGCTGCGCCGTGTGGTGCCAACTCCGGCCATATCGTTCTGTGAACGGTTTTTCCCGCTTCCACCCATCGGAAAAGTATGATTTCAGGTGCGACGCAAATAGCGCATGTACGGGCATATTGGCACATACTTGGCGCGCGTTTACATACCTTGCGGCAACATACCTTACGACAAAGGAGAACAGTATGAGCGAAAAGCTGGAAGCAGTGGCCACCTCCGAAGCCCCGGCAGCACTCGGCGCCTACAGCCAGGCCGTGAAGGCCAACGGATTCGTGTTCGTCTCCGGCCAGCTGGGCATCGACCCGGCCACCGGCGAACTGGCCGGCGAGAGTGCGGGCGAGCAGGCCGCGCAGGCGCTGAAGAACATCAAGCACATCCTCGACACCGCGGGCAGCGGCATCGAAAACGTGTGCCGCGCCACCATCTACATGAAGAACGTCGAGGACTTCCATGAGGTCGACGACGTATACGCCAAGGTCTTCATCGGCTCCGTCAAGCCGGCCCGCGTGGCCTTTGGCGGCAACGACATTCCGAAGGGCGCGCTCGTCGAGATCGACGCCATCGCCGCGCTCTGAGCGTTCCGCGCATACCGCGAGTAGCGCGATCGACGGCCCGCATGCCTTCCCGGCTGCGGGCCGCCGCTGTTCCGGGCGTTCCTCCGCTCGCGGTCGATCCGACGATGCTCGCGCATTGCCGTGAGCCTGCCGTATAGTATTGCGATTGTGCGGCCAGCCAAAACACACGCCGCACCCAACCAAACGCGCAGGAAGCCGGAGGCAAGCATGGCGCAATCGCAAGCAGAGCAGCAGGCACAGGCGCAGATCGCCGGCGAACCGACGCGGACGAAGGAACGGCAGCCGCAGCCAGCGGAACCGCCGCGGATCCCACGGCGCAAGCCCAGCAGAACGACGAGCAGGGCGGGCTGGAGCGCAAAATGGAGACGCGCCATCTGACCATGATTTCGCTTGGTGGAGTCATCGGAACCGGACTGTTTTTAAGCTCCGGCTACACCATCCACCAAGCCGGTCCACTCGGTGCGATTATCGCCTATGCCATCGGTTCCGTACTGGTCTACTTCATCATGCTGAGTCTTGGCGAACTCTCTGTGGCCATGCCGTACGCCGGCAGCTTCCACCTGTACGCGAAGCGTTTCATCGGCCCCGGCACCGCGTTCACCATCGCCGTGCTCTACTGGCTGAATTGGGCGGTGGCGCTCGCCTCCGAATTCACCGCCGCGGGCCTGCTGATGCAACGCTGGTTCCCGCATTCGCCCGCATGGATCTGGTCGGCCGCGTTCATCGTGGTCGTGTTCCTGCTCAACATCCTGTCGGTGCGCCTGTACGGCGAATCGGAATTCTGGTTCGCGTCCATCAAAGTGTTCGCCATCATCGCGTTCATCATCATCGGCCTGCTCGCCATGTTCGGCGCGATTCCAATTGCCGGCTATAGCCATGCGCCGATGTTCGAGAACTTCTACAGCGACGGCTGGCTGCCCAACGGCGTGCTGCCGATCTTCTCCACGCTGCTGACGGTCGTGTTCGCCTTCTCCGGCACCGAAGTGGTCGGCGTCGCCGCCGGCGAGACGAAGGACCCGTCCAAGGCGATTCCGAAGGCCGTGCACACCACCGTGCTGCGTCTGGCGATCTTCTTCATCGGCTCGATCGCCATCATGGCGGCGCTGATTCCGTGGCGCAAGTCGGGCGTCGACACCAGCCCGTTCGTGCTCGTGTTCCAGTCGATCGGCATGCCGTTCGCCGGCGACATCATGAATTTCGTGGTGCTGACGGCCGTGCTGTCCGCCGCGAATTCCGGCCTGTACGTGTGCTCGCGCATGGTGTGGTCGCTCGCGCAGGAGGGTATGATTCCGCGCAAGCTCGCCAAAACGAACTTCCACGGCGTGCCCGTTTTCGCGGTGATGTTCAGCATGGCCGGCTCGCTGCTGGCGCTGCTGTCCTCCGTGGTGGCCGCTTCGACCGTCTACCTCGCGCTGGTCGCGGTTTCCGGCCTGGCCACACTGGTGGTGTGGGCGTCGGTTTCCGTCTGCCACTTGCGATTCCGCCACCAATGGCTCGCGCAGGGACATACGGTTGGCGAGCTCAAGTACCGCGCGCCTGGCTACCCGTTCGTGCCGATTGTCGCGATTGTGATGTGCGTCGGCGCGCTGGTTCTGGTGATTTGCGATCCGTCGCAGCGCTCCACGCTGCTGTACATGATTCCGTTCGTGGCGCTGTGCTACACGGGCTACTACGCGTCCGTGGCGTGGCGTACGAAACGGCATGGCGGGCAGGACGATGCTCAGAACGCCTTGCAAAGCGTTCCGCAGGACGTATCGCAACCCCATCGTGAGGATGGACAGGAAGACTGATTCTGTCAGCGTGCCCGGTATTCTTGGAAGAATGAGTCCAGAAGCCCTTAGTGAACTGATTTTCAACATTGCCAACACCCTTGTCTCCGAAGGCAAGGCAGGCACCCTGACCGCCGATCTGATTCCGCCGCAGGCCAAGTTCGCCGTGATGCGCCCGAAGGACCGCGCACATGGCGATTGGGCGTCCAACGCGGCCATGCAGCTGGCCAAGAAGGCCGGCATGAAGCCGCGTGATCTCGCCGAACTGTTCGCCGCCGAACTGACCAATGCCGACGGCATCAAGTCCGTGGAAGTGGCCGGCCCCGGCTTCATCAATATCACGCTTGACTCCGCCTCCGCGGCGGCCGTGGTGGACGCCGTGCTCGAAGCCGGTGACACGTACGGCAAGAACGACCATCTGTCCGGCGAGACCCTGAACCTCGAATTCGTCTCCGCCAATCCGACCGGCCCGATCCACATCGGCGGCACCCGTTGGGCGGCCGTCGGCGACTCCATGGCCCGCGTGCTCGAAGCCAACGGCGCCAAAGTCGTGCGCGAATATTACTTCAACGACCACGGCGAGCAGATCAACCGCTTTGCCAAGTCGCTCGTCGCCGCGGCCCACGGCGAGACCACCCCGATCGACGGCTACAAGGGCGCCTACATCGACGAGATCGCCAAGCGCGTCATCGACGAAGCCCAGGCCGACGGCGTCGACATCCTGAACCTGCCGCGCGTCGACGGTGGCGTGGACAAGGACGGCGAACCGCTCGGCGAAGGCGATTCCGAGCAGCGCGAGGAATTCCGCAAGCGCGCCGTACCGATGATGTTCGACGAGATTCAGAAGTCCATGAAGAACTTCCGCGTCAACTTCGACGTGTGGTTCCATGAGAACAGCCTGTACTCCGACGGCGAGGTCGACAAGGCCATCGCCGACCTGCGCGCACGCGGCGACATCTTCGAAAAGGACGGCGCCACCTGGTTCGCGTCCACCAAGCACGGCGACGACAAGGACCGCGTGATCATCAAGTCCGACGGCAACTACGCGTACTTCGCCGCCGACATCGCCTACTACCGCAACAAGCGCCACCGCGAGACCAACCCGGCCGACGTGGCCATCTACATGCTCGGCGCCGACCACCACGGCTACATCGGCCGCATGATGGCCATGTGCGCGGCCTTCGGCGACAAGCCGGGCGAGAACATGCAGATCCTCATCGGCCAGCTTGTCAACGTCATGAAGGACGGCAAAGCCGTGCGCATGTCCAAACGCGCCGGCAACGTCGTCACCATCGACGATCTGACCGACGCCATCGGAGTGGACGCGTCCCGCTACTCGCTGGCACGCACCGACTACAACTCCCCGGTGGACATCGATTTGAACCTGCTCGCCTCTCATTCCAACGAAAACCCGGTCTACTACGTGCAGTACGCGCACGCCCGCTCCTGCAACGTGGACCGCAACGCGGCCGCCGCCGGCATCACCTACGAAGGCGCCGACGTGAGCCTGCTCGACACCACCGCCGACGGCGAAGTGCTCGCCGCGCTCGCCCAGTGGCCCGCCCTGCTGCGCGAAGCGGGCGACCTGCGCGCTCCGCATCGCGTGGCCCACTACCTGGAGGACCTCGCCGCCACCTACCACAAGTGGTACAACGTGGAGCGCGTCGTGCCGATGGAACTCACCGATCCGGAGGCCCGCGGGGAACAGGCCGACGCCATCCGCATCGCCAAGGCTCCGGAACCGGCCCGCGCCGCCGCCCGACTCAAGCTCAACGACGCCGTCAAGACGGTCATCGCCGAAGGCCTCGACCTGCTCGGCGTCACCGCCCCCGACAAGATGTGACCGGCAGGAGATAACGCAAACCATGTCTGTGAGTCCAATCTGGCCGGCCGGCTCGGCCGTGAACGACGAAGGCGAGATCACCTTCCACGGTCGTACCGCCGCAAGCCTGCTCGACGAATTCGGTTCGCCGCTCTACGTCATCGACCCCGATGACGTGCGCGCCCGCGCCACGAAATTCGTGCATGCCGCGTCCCACGCGTTCAACAACACCGTCACCCACGTCAGCTTCGCCGGCAAAGCGCTGCTGAGCAAGGAAATCTGCCGCATCGTCACCGAATCCGGCATGCTCATCGACACCTGCACCATGGGTGAGATGCGCATCGCGCTCGCCGCGGGCGTCCCAGGCCGCCGCCTCGTGCTGCACGGCAACAACAAGTCCGATGCGGAAATCGAGCTGGCCATCGAACAGGGCTTCAACAAAATCGTGATCGACGAGCCGGATGAGCCGGCACGCATCGCCGCGATCGCCAAGCGGCTCGGCAAGCGCGCCCGCGTCATGCTGCGCGTCACCTCCGGCATCCACGCCGGCGGCCACGAATTCGTGTCCACCGCGCACGAGGACCAGAAGTTCGGCGTGGCCCTGCTCCCCGCCGGAGCCGACGCCGCCAAGCTCGGCGTGCTCGACGACCTGACCGACGTGACGCCGGCCGGATCGAACGCGCGCTTGGGCGAGAACGCTGCGGATGCCGCCGATCAAGCCGCCCATGCCGGCCACGCGGAACGCAAGCTCCAATATGACATCAAATACCCGTACGATCTGAGCCACGAGAAGGTCTCCGAAGGCGACCGCAGGCTCGCCGAAGCCATGACCATGGTGGCCGACGGCCCGGCGCTCGCCGTGCTCAAGGACATCTACCGCCGCCAGGACGTGCTCGAACTGGTCGGCGTGCACTCGCATATCGGCTCCAACATCCATGACGCGGACGCTTTCATCCAGGCGGCCAAGCGCATGATGCTGCTGCGCAAGACCTTCTACGCCACCGATGCGTACACCCTGCCGGAGGTCGATCTGGGTGGCGGCTATTCCGTGGCCTACACCGACGGCGAGGATTCCATGGACATCGACGTGGAGCTCGGCAGGCTTGCCGACGCGGTCAGCACCGTGAACCGCGCGCTCGGCATGCCGGCCCCGGTCATCTCCTTCGAGCCAGGCCGCTGGACGGTGGCCCCCACCGGCGTCACGCTGTACCGCGTGGGCACCGTCAAGCCGGTGCAGCTGAACGGTGAAGCCAAAGACAAGGGCGGCAATCCGGTGACGGAACGCGTGTACGTGTCCGTGGACGGCGGCATGTCCGACAACATCCGCCCGGCGCTGTACGGCTCCGACTACACCGCGAGAATCGCGAATCGCAAGGGATCCGACGAGACCAAGCTGTGCCGCGTGGTCGGCATGCACTGCGAATCGGGCGACATCGTCGTCAACGAGGTGCGTCTGCCGGCCGACATCAGGCGCGGGGACATTCTCGCCGTGCCCGTCACCGGCGCGTACGGCCGCACGATGGCCAGCAACTACAACCAGGCGCTGATTCCCGCCGTGGTCGGCGTCGGCGAGGCCGGCGCACACGTCATGATCCGCCGGCAGACGATCGACGATCTGCTGAGCTGGGACGTCAGCGAATAGTCCACGATTGCGTCTCACGGTATGGACGGTTTTCGGGCTTCCTTGCGGGGAAAGCTTCGGAAACCGTCCATTTTCTTGATATTCCGCGGCCTTACGTCATATTGAGACCGTACAATAAGCAAGGTCACACCAATACTTCACATTCAAGGGAGGATGCCTTGGCACAGGAAGATGTTGCGCCGATTCGCGTTGGATTGCTGGGCGCAGGTACCGTCGG
>OLZG01000556.1_pt1 | contig 19251 bp, 20 predicted proteins | sample 1644401 | NCBI WGS metagenome assembly OLZG01 (sample SAMEA103958119, study PRJEB25191) | human gut metagenome | biome: human-associated habitat [ENVO:00009003]; feature: intestine environment [ENVO:2100002]; material: feces | place: Germany | collected 2013/2015
GTGTACCTCATAACATGTCAGACATTACACAGTCCAACTTTTCGTCCGCATGCCCGTTGCACTATTTTCCATGGTTGAAATTTTCAAAAAAACAAAAGTAGCAACAAAAAATAAGGCAGTGTTTAATAAAGCAATGTGTGCGAATGAAATAAAATATATTGGGATAAATAGTATTGTAAGTAATATATATCGTTTTATCGAGGAAATTTTGTATTCAAAAACATTAGATGAATATTGCAACAGTATTAATGCCTCAGAAAAATAAACTAAAAAATAACAAACAGCAGCACTCATAAGTATTACCTCTTACTTTCCATAAACATCAAATATGCTTTCTTAAATTCGGTGAATTTTCTTCTTGTTAAATATGCGGTGAACTGACCATCACAAAGGTATATCAGCTCGTGATCAAAGCTTGTTACCATAGCCATATTAACAATATAGCTGCGGTGTGACTGAAAAAATGTAGCCTGCGGCAGATGCTCTATCCAAAAATTGAAGTGTCTGAGTGGAATCCAAATCAGCCGTGACAGTATGTACTATAACCTTTCTTCCCTTTGCCTCTACATATACGATATCGCAAGTCAAAACAGATGTAACTCCGGATTTTGTTTCAACAGCGATTTTTTGATTGATAGAATAGTACAGCTCAAGTGCATCATCTAAATTTTGGAATAACCGTTGTTTATCTATTGGCTTAGATAAGTATCTGAATACATGGAATCTCATGGCGGCATCCAGATATTCGAGGTAAGATGTCACTATAAAAATAATAACGGAGTCATTCTGCTTTTTTAGTTCATTTCCCACATAGATGCCGTCAAAACCGGGCATTTCCACATCTAAAAAGACGATATCTTTTTGGGATTTATCAGAAAGAAGACTATCCCCATCATTAAAGATTATAATATCGAGATTATTTACTTTCTTTTTGTTGAAATATGTTTTGATTATCTGGGATAGTGACTGCGTGATAGATGGATCATCGTCACAAATAAGTATTCTCATTGAAGATCTCCTATAAAATCTTATTAAAATTATTATAGAGAAGTACGCAGAGTAAGGCAAGAAAAAGACGTGAAAAGACAAAAAACGGGTGGTTTTGGATATCATAAATTGACCAAAAGTGCCCGAAAAATGTTGTTCTATTCCAAATCGTGGATTTGCAATATATTAGGATGTATTATTATTACAAGAAAAGTATGGCAGATAAAAGTGGCTGAAAGATAAGGATATTATTATGAAAATGAGATATTGTGGAAGTAGAAATATAATATTAATTTGGAATATTTATTTAACGATACTTATTCCATTTGTAGTTCTTTTATCGGGGATATGGCATTTGGAATCAGGTGTCAGAAATGGAAAGGCGGCAGGATTACCTATAGCTGTAATCTTAGCCTTTTTACCTTTGGTACTGTTTGGATTGAAGTGGAAAATGGATAGTACATTTACAATTATTGTATCTTGTGTATGGTTTATATTCATGTGGAAAATGGCATATTACTTCTTTTATGATAAGACAAACTCACCGATTGTTTATTATAGTTCGGTGATAGTCAATATTACTGCGCTATTGTGGAGCATAATAGTAAAAGAATACAAACCATTGGAGGAGCATATTTTGAAATATAGGCAAGATCAATGGCTGGTTCCATGTTCGGAGAATTATAAAGAAAACAAAGTACTAAGAAGTATATGGTTGGTTTGTTTTATAGGAACAGTAGTATTTTCATTCGTTTGTCAGTGGGGATAAAAGTGCATTTATACAACATGTAGCACACTATTGTATTTTGTTATGTGGTACATAGGAGCCTTGATTGCGTCTGTTGTTTCAGGAGCAGAACTTTCATTTACATACAGCTGTGTTGTAGATAGATTTATAGAACTCTGGAGCAAAGATTGGTGAGCTCCGGAGTTTTTTGAATAATTTTAAGATTTTGTCACATTTCATTATATAATTCGGTTATATATAGTGAAAACACAAATCGTACGATGAATGATTTTAAAACTGCTACAGGAGGTGTAATCATTATGAATGAGAAAAGAGCATCGATTAGATTTATCGAAAGATGCTACAAGTTATATGAACAGAAAATGTATCATGTTGCATATTGCATATTAAGGGATGAGGGACTGGCAGAGGATGCGGTTCAGGAAGCATTTTTAAAGTTGATGAAGAGTAATGTGGATTTTAAGGATGTAAAATCAGATGAGTGTAAGCAGTATATTATTACGATAATAAAGCATGCATCCATTGACATATATAACCGGAAAAAGCGGGAACAGGAGTTAATATTTTTCTCGGATGAGAATAGTGATTTTGACCGGAGCAAACCAGAAGCTTTGGACGAACAACAGCAGCAGATCAGAGAAGTGATGGACAAGCTTCCTGCAAAGTATTACTCGGTAGTTAACTGCATGGTTGTAAAGGAATTGTCTGTAAAAGAAACTGCGAAGGAACTTTCAATTTCAGAAGATAATGTGCGGAAACGATTTGAAAGAGCAAAACTGTTACTTAAAACAATAATGAAAGGATGTGGCGGATATGAAGAATCAAGAGCTGTATGATATTTCGATAGAGGAGTTTGATAAAATGAATGAAAAGCATGTTTTTTCGGAAAAGTATAAGAAAAATAAGCAAAAGATGTTAAAGGATTACAGAAAGAGTGTATGGTCATCGACAGGAGCTAAAACAGCAAAAGTGGCTGTGGCATGTGCAGCAGTCCTTATAGCAAGTCCTGTTGTGGCGAATGCAGCATCAAACGGAGAACTTTTCTCAAGAATATGGGGAAAAGCAGGACACAAAGATGTGGCAGCTCATGAGGAAACGATATATTTGGGAGAGGATGAAGGAACATTTACTGCAAGTTATCCGGAAAGAACATATGAAGATGTGAACCCACAGAAAGCAGAGTCTCTTATTGGAGACAGTATGTCTTATCCAAATATTACTAAGGAGATTGATGGCACAACAATCACAATTTTATCCGTTGTCAGAGATAATAATTCTGCAGTGATCGAGTATACTCTTGAAAAAGCAGGTGGGGTGGATGCTTTAAATTATAGTCAGTTGGATAATGAGGCAAAAGGAGCATGGATTTCTGAGGAATCTACTTTTAATTTTAGTATAGGAAGTGGAAGTACAATAGTAGATTTAGAAAATTCGACAGATGAAAAACTGTATTGTTATGAATATATAACATTAGATGATGATCAAAATTATGTTGAAATGAAGATAGAGGAATATCCATGTAAATTAAAGGAAATTTATGCGCTTGATTACGAAGATCCTAAACGTGAAGAATTAGAAAATCAGGTTGTATCATCATCAACCAAAATTCCATTTAGCAGTAATGTGGTAGCGGAGACAACATTTGTTAATCCTGCCGGAGGTAAAATAAAAGTTTCACCTTTATCTCTTAAAGTGGACATGAGCAAAGGATTCGGGCTCAGCGAGGTTCAGGCAGCAAATCCTGTGAACTGCTATTATGTAGCTATAAATTATAAAGATGGAACAAATTATGTTGTTATGGAAAGTAATGCTGACGGACGTCATTCGTGTGACGTTGAAAAAGATAACACGGCTTACAGTTGTGGCACCCTGACGGGAGAATATGTGATGTTGTTTAATCGTCTGGTAGACACTGATCAGATTTCATCTATAACAGTTAATGATGTTGAGTATACATTAGAGTAAGATAAGCTTACTATATATGAGAACTCCGGGCAGATTGCTCCGGAGTTTTTTACAACTATGACACATCACAGGTTTATAATTATCATAACAATTAAACATCAGCAATCAATCAAGGAGAAGAAAGAGTGTGAAGAGGAAAAAAATTACAGCAATAATGGAAGTGATTATGATGGTAGCGGGGCTTTCAGCATGTTCACAATCAAATGCCAAGCTAGAGGGAAAATCCGGTATTGTAAAGGATGAGGATTCAAAGACAGAAAGTGACACCGGTGTAGTAGACCAGGCTCCGGCTACGTATGTGGATGCGGAGTATGTTAACAAAAACGATATAATTTCAACTGATGATACAGCAACGATAGATGGTATTTCATATAAAATTGATTCATATGAGCATACCACAGAGTTTGGAAACAGAAATAAGGATACGGTTGCAGAGTCTTTGAAAGATAGCTATGAAGGAAATATAGATGAAAATTATAATCTGAGCAATGGCTATAGTTACATTTTTGTCACTATGACATATACAAATAATACAGATGAGCAGGTTGAGATATTAAGAAATGCAGGAGCTTTTTATATTATAAATGATGATCTGGAGAGATTACAGGTTGGTGATCCCGGTGGGATTTATATAGACAACTATTGGACAGAAGGCAAAGAAAACGAGAGATATCATTATGTACTTTGTGCAGGAGAAAGTGTTAAATCAGAGGTTGGATATATTATTCAGGATGAATGGATGTCAGAAGACTCTAAGTATATATATTATGGTATAAAGGGTATAGATTCAAAAACCAATGATATGGTGCAGAAATATTTTAAACTGGAGCTGTAGTTATGAATAGAATATTTAAACTCGAAATAAAACGTGCTTTTAGAAATAAATTATTTGCTGCCACATTGTGTGTTGCGTTTGCAATATGTGTATGGCATTTTATGGAAAATGTGTGGGTATGGAGGATGTATATTTACTCCGACACGTATCCATTGTCTGCATATGAGAAATGGATAGGTGCGGATAATGCAAGTGTGCAGCCGTTGCTGCTTTATCTGATAATGCCCGCTTTGTGTGCTATACCATATGGCAGAAGCTTTTATTTTGATGTTAAATCAGGGTATGCTGCCCAGATCATATCAAGAGGAAAGAAGAGCGATTATATAAGAGCAAAATATGGGGCTGCATTTGTAAGCGGTGCGCTTATTGGAATGATACCACTGGTGTTTGACTTTCTGCTTACTGCAATGGTATTTCCGATGGTAATACCACAGGTAGGAACAGGCACATTCCCGGTAACGGCAATGGATATCATGTCAGGGGTATTTTATACACATCCACTTGTATACAATCTGATTTTTGTGCTGATTGATGGCTGCTTCTGGGGACTTTTAAACTGTGCGGTGTTGTGGGCGGTTAATTTTGTAAGAAACCGGTTCTGGATATTGCTGACACCGTTTATCATATACATATTTGTGTTCTGTATGGTTCATTTTGTAAACAGGGTGAGTTTATCACCGGTAATGTTTCTTAGACCAAGTGCGCCGTTTAGAAATGATATCCGGGTTGTGATCTGTGCGTTTATTATCCTTATAGTGGTAAATATTATATTTTACATACACGCGGTAAAGAAAGAGCTTGTTGCTTATGAATAGGAGAATTTTTGCAAATCTGATCTTATATGATATCAGAAAAGGATTTAGGGAAAACAAGATAAAATGGATAGTCGGAGTATTCATATTTGTATTTTTTTCATTTATCACCGTCAGTGATTTTAGTGTAAATTCACCGGAGCTTGGATTTTTGGCATACTTTACAAATATACTTCAGAGTATGCCGCCATACATAAAGACAGATGACAGCGTATTTACCATTCCGGTGTCATGGTTTTTGTTTTATGCATTTTTATTTTTTATGGTAGGATTTTATCCATTGTCAGATCTGTATGGTGCCGGCAAAAAGACACTGATATTGTCAGGCAGCAGGTTTAAGTGGTTATGGAGTAAGTACATATGGACGGTCATAAATGTGATTATGTATTATGCTGCAATGATACTGGTTCTTGCGGCTGTGACATGTGCAATCGGGAAGTGGAGCACAAAGCCTGATGATATGCTCATGGAAATGGGAATAGATATGCAGCAGTTTGCGACCGGAAATGAAGTGCTTGTATGGCTGATACTGCCAATGATATGTGCCTGTACAATTGCGGTGGTGCAGCTTACTATCAGTGTTTTTGCCGGTGCGATCGCTGGATATATTGTTTCCATAGTTTATCTTGTGGTGTCTGTTTACTGGGTGAGTCCGTTTCTTATGGGCAATTATCTTATGATCATCAGAAACAACAGGCTCTGTGCGGGCGGAATGGATGCGGCTGCCGGAATAATAAGCTGCATTATTGTGATGGTGGTTTCTATTGTGTCCGGAAGTGTGTATTTTAACAGAAAAAATATTTTGTGAGGTATTTTATGAAGATAGAGATAGAACATGTTTCTAAAAAGATAAAGGATGCTCTGGTACTCGATGATGTATGCATGACACTGGAAAGTGGTAATATATATGGATTTCAGGGCGTAAACGGCTCCGGCAAGACAATGCTGATGAGAGCGGTAAGCGGACTTATGTATCCTACAAGCGGTACCATCAGTATTGATGGCAAGGTACTTGGAAAAAATATGGCTTTTCCGGAAAAGATAGGTATGCTTATTGAGAATCCTGCATTTATAGATAGTTATACAGGCTATGACAATCTAAAAATGCTTGCATCAATAAATAAAGGTGAAGTTGATATAAGCAGGGCACTTGAAACGGTTGGACTGAACCCACAGGATAAGAGAAAGTATAGAAAATATTCTCTTGGAATGAAGCAGAGACTGGGTATTGCCTGTGCCATTATGGAGGAACCAAAGCTTCTTTTGCTGGATGAACCTTTTAACGCCCTGGACAAGGAGGGACAGGAAAAACTGTCAGAAATCATAAGGGATATGCGTGATAAAGGAAGTCTTATACTGCTTAGCTCTCACGATAAGGATGAGCTTGAAAATCTATCAGATGTAATCTATCTGGTGGACAGCGGAAGGTTTAAATTGAAGTAACGAGGAGAATTTATTATGAAGCAAAGGAAATCAAAACAAGTAAGACTTTTTTCGGGAATGCTCATAGGAATTGTGATGATTGCTGTTTTGGCAAGGATTGTTTATCTGAATCATTGCTATCCATCCCCAAAGGTCATCACATATACAGAAAATGACACTATTAAGCTTGGAAATTATGAGATAAAGCAGACCGGATGGGAGTGTGGCGATGGCAGTCTCCTAAAAGAAAAATGTCCTGATTATGCATATGATCAGACGGATGATGGTTCAGAATATCCTTTCGACAGTGTGCGTGTGGGTTTTATAACCTTGTCAGTTACCAAAGTAAAGGACGATACAACATCACTTGACCTTACAAGCCTTGCATTTGAAATGGGAACCAATGGTAATCAGTATGACATGGAACTGTTTTTTAAATTAAATCCTACTTTGGAAGCTTTGGAGATAAAGCTTAATGCCGGTGAGGAGACGTCATTTGTGATACCGTATGCAATGAATGAGGGTCTGGTTTCAAAGAAAGACTGGAGCAGGGGAGATAAGATGAAGCTGTATATGGTGCTGCAGTATTATCCGCAGAAGATAAGGTTGTGTTGTAACTGATTTTTAATTGATCTATATAAAATGTACCAAAAGTGAATAAAAAATGTCATCTCATGTAAATTGTATTGAAAAAAATGGGAAAATGAATATAATTGAAATTGTAATCGATTTCTAATAACAATAATTATTGTTATTAAGTAACTTAAAACATAGTATAGTAAAGGAGAAGTCTATGGGGAAAAGATGCAATGCAAAAGGTATGATTTATAAAGTCGTATAAAAAAGATAAAAATATGTTAGCCGGTATGTTTTCCATACCGGCTAATTGTGTTACAAAATGGGGGGAATTATATATGAACAAACATCATAAAACAATACTAATACCAGCCATTTGCATAGCAGCATTTTTTACCATGTCTGCATGTGCAGACAGCAAAATGGCAGATACACAGCAGAAGAATACAGCGGATAAATCAGACACGCAGCAGGGGATTGATATAGCTGCGTATGAGAAAAAGCTTGCCGATAACAGGGAGAATTACAAGCTAGGCTGCGAGCAGTACAGCACAGATACCGATGCGGTAAAAAACACGGATTACAGGAATTTATCGTTTACAAACTGCACTTTTAAAGATATGCCGGAAACGGATGAGCTGTATGTCATGGAGGGTGGAGTACACGGCATTACTACACAGGAGAGCTGGGATACAATAAAGGACTGGCTTGAATCAATCGGTAAGCTCGATACAACTGATATGGATTCGGAGGTAAGGATTGTAAACAGTGATCTTGGAATGGATGATACAAAGGAAACACCATACAGTTATCCGGCTCTTAAGGATCATATGGATCTTGCATCAGGGGCAGGAGCACTTGTAAATACGAATGAGTGTCATATACAGATAGCGGATAATGGCATATATTCCATGAGTGATGGAAAGATAGGAGCATATCTGAATACGGATGCGCATGCGAGCAGTGACGCTCTTGGAACATACACAGATGATGTTGTAAAATCGGGGACAATAGACGAGCTTGGAAAAGAAAGCTATCAGCTTATAAATGGTGAATTGACCATTGAACAGGGGGCAGAGCTTACAGGGGAATATTTTGAAAAAGGTACTCCGTTTGTACCCACAGATGGCATTACATTGTCAGTTCCTGAGGTTCGCGTGTTCAGGCTCGGACAGGTGTACGGATATGATTATATGGTTCAAAGGCAGTACCATGGTGTTCCAATAGCATATCATGATTATGGAAATTATCAGATATATGGAAATGAGTATAATTTTGAAGAGGATATCAAACATGCATATGTAGTGGATTCTGATGGAGTCAGTGCTTATGCGGGAGTTAACGATTCGGAACCGCTGGAAAATTTGTATTCGTCGGATGAGATATTGGGAATAAAGGATGCCGCAGATATTTTAAGCGGGAAGATGGCAAAGTTTTTAAATGTTGATGTACAAAGTGTATGTATTACATATGTACCGCTTAATTTGGGAGATGGTTCTGAGTGCAAAATATATCTTCCGGCATGGCAGTTTGACGGAATAAACAGGACTAAGGACGAAAACATCAGGATGTATCTTGATGCATTTACAGGAGAGGTCTATTACTATACCTATGGGGAGGCGGCTTAGTATGATAAGGGCGGAAATGAAAAAATATCTGTATTTTCCGTATCTGCTTCTTGCGGTCATAGGATGTGTTGTACTTGCTTTTAGCGCAAATGCGGATTATGATCCGTCAGGCAGTGCCGTGTCGATATTTAGGCTTGCCATAACCGGTATTGCACATAAAAGTAAGCAGCCGATAGAATACAGCGCACTTTTTATGTGGATAAAAGGGATGAATGGCTGGCTTCCGCTTATACTGCCGCTTTTAATGTCATTTGGATATATCGCAGTGCTTTCCGCGGAACGGCATAACGGCATGACAGGTTTTTTGCTCATAAGGTCGGAAAATGCAAAGTACTGTGCCACAAAGGTGACAGCAGGAGTACTTACAGGTGGGACTCTTTTCATGACAGCGAACATTGTTTTCGGACTTATGATGCTTATTGCATTTCCGGCATATATATCATTTTCCGTGGATGAGCAGATGATGTATGCAGATTGGTACGGAACAGGCAGTATGGTGCTCATATATGTGGTAAAACGGCTTATAGGTTCTTTCTTATATGGTATGGCGGCAAGTATGTTTGGAATAGGAGCAGCAATATTTTTTAGGGATCGGTATATGCTGCTGTGCCTTCCGTTTTTACTTAATTACATATACACGCAGATTCTGCAGAAACTTACACTTGAAAACCAGGCAGTGGCGAGGTTTAACTTATCAAATCTGATGAATGTGTCGGGTGAGAGCGGCTGGGGATGGACGGTAGGACTTACTATAGTTTGTTATGTGATACTTGTTCTGCTGTATTATGCACAGGTGAAAAGGAGGCATTGCGATGGATAGATTTTCGTTTCGGGCAGCAGTGCACATTGCGCAAGCTGAATTCCGGCAGTGGCTGCGCAGCAGCAGGATAATCATACTGTTTGTCATGCTCGTATTTGTGAATGTGCAGGTGATCGGGCCGCTTCGACAGTGCAAAATGCTTATGGGAGAAATGCTTTCTATACCTGAGGCTTTTGTGGCTTTGGGAAATTCGGGAGTTATCCTTCTTATAATACCTATACTTTTTCTTGTGCTGATGGCTGATTTTCCACAGAGGACGGGAATTGACAGGTTTTATCAGATGCGCTGTACAAAGAGGACATGGATATTTGGACAGGCAGTTTTTGCGGCAGCGGCATCCTGTTTTGTGCTTTTATTCCTTTTGGTGTCATCGTGCGTTCTTATGATAGGGACAGGCAGATGGAGTCTTTCATTTTCTGATGCGGTCACACATTTTACTTCAGTTTATCCGGATAGGACGGGAGATTATGTGGTGCAGCTTCTTCCGGGAAATCTGTATCAGCAGATGACACTTGAACAGGCACTTATACACACATTTTGTCTGCTGCTTTTATATTTTCTGCTCATATCATATGTGCTGCTTTTTTCGACTGTCAGCAATCACAGATATGTGGGGATACTCGTAAATGGCTTTGCAATCATACTCGGAGCAGTCACCTGCGAGGTCAGAATGAAGCAGATGTGGATACTTCCGATGGCGCATACGATACCGTGGCTGCACTATGATGAATATCTTGACAGGATGAATTTTCCGATGTGGGGATCATATCTTTATCTGGCAGCCATAAGTGCGCTGCTTCTTGTGCTTTGCTTTGCAAGGGCAGGACATTATCAGGTAAAGGAATAGGGGGACCGCGCATGATAGAAATAAGAAATGTATCACTAAGACTGGATGGCAAATCAATTTTAAATAATATTTCGCTGACACTTGAACCGGGGAAAATCTATGGACTTGTTGGCAGCAACGGAAGCGGCAAAACAATGCTGATGAAATGCATCTGCGGATTTGTGCATCCGACAGAGGGAGAGATAAAAACAGACGGCAGGCGTGTGGGAAAAGATGTGGATTATTTACCAAATGCAGGAATAATCATTGAAACACCGGGATTTATACCATATTACAGCGGGCTGCAAAATCTACGGCTGCTTGCCGGAATACGCAGAAAGGTTACGGATGATCAGATACGTAAGGCTCTTAAGATAACAGGACTTGATCCGGACAGCAGACTGCCGGTGCGCAAGTACAGTCTTGGAATGAGGCAGCGCCTTGGGATTGCACAGGCAATCATGGAGCAGCCGGACATACTGATACTGGATGAGCCGATGAACGGACTCGATAAACACGGTGTGGCTGATATACGTGAGCTTTTGATGGAGCTTAAAAAGCAGGGAAAGCTCATACTTCTGGCAAGCCACAATCCCGCAGATATCGAGCTGCTTTGTGATGAAGTATATGAAATGGAGCTGGGAAACATAAGAAATTTCAGTTAATAAAAAGTTTATAATTTTTATTAGCACTCACTATTGACGAGTGCTAATAATGGTGCTATAACATACTTGTAAACAAAAGAAAGCAAATTTCCAAAAGGAAAGTTACAGGTATATAAGGAGGTATGACCTATGTTATTAACAACTACAAACAACAACTTATTTGATACATTTTTCAGTGATCCATGGTTCAATGATCCTTGGTATGATGACAGGGACGTACAGAAGGCACAGAAGAAATTATACGGACACAACGGAAAGAGAATGATGCTCACCGATATCAAGGAAAGCGATAAAGGCTATGAGCTTGAGATGGATCTTCCGGGATTTAAAAAGGATGAGATTAAGGCTTCTTTAGAGAATGGTTATCTGACCATTACAGCAGAGAAGGGCTTAGAGAAAGATCATAAAGAGGAAGAGGGCAAGAAGTATATCTGCAGAGAGCGCTACTCAGGAAGCTGTCAGAGAACCTTCTATGTGGGTGACGAGATTGAGCAGGATGACATAAAGGCATCCTTCAAGCATGGAATCCTTCGCCTGGATATTCCAAAGAAACAGCCTAAACCACAGGTTGAGGAAAAGAAATGTATCTCCATCGAGGGATAATCAGATATTGCAAATGATAAGCGGGCTGCCTGTGCAGTCCGCTTATACTATATGGTGTAATGTATATTGTTTAATTATGATGATAAATTGTTACAGGTAAATAGAAAGGCAGGTGAGTATAATGGCAGCAAAGAGAGATTATTATGAGACTCTCGGAGTGAACAAGAGTGCGGATAAAGAGGCAATAAAGAAGGCTTATCGTAAGCTGGCAAAGAAGTATCATCCTGATACCAATGCAGGTAATCCGCACGCTGAGGAGATGTTCAAGGATGTCACGGAGGCATACAATGTATTAAGTGATGAGAAAAAACGTAAGCTTTATGATGAGTTTGGTTTTGCAGGACTGCAGGAGGGCTTTTCAGAGGAGGCTGCAAGACAGGCTGCACATGGTGGCTTCGGTGGCTTCGGCGGCAATGGTTCTTTCAGTGGCTCATACAGCTCAAATGGCGGACCATTTACACATCAGGAATTTCATTTTGAGAACGGCTCCGGGGATATGGATGATATTTTCTCAATGTTCGGAGATATGTTTTCACATGGTGGCGGTAATCACAGTGGCTGGAGTACAAGTGGTAACAGTGGATTTACCGGAAATAGCGGTAGCTGGAGTAATTTCTCAGGTGGCAGAAGTTCAGCCGGTCGCAAGGGTTCTGATGTTATGGCTGACCTTACGATTTCATTTGACGAGGCTGTTTTTGGATGCGAGAAATCTATTTCGTTACAGAATCCGTCCACAGGCAAGGTTTCCAATCTGTCCATCCATATTCCTGCAGGAATCGAGTCTGGCAAGACAGTCAGACTTAAAGGACAGGGAAATCCGGGCAGAAACGGTGGTGCAGCCGGAGATGTGCTTCTCAACGTAAATGTGACACCGAGCAGTGAGTTTGAGCGGAAGGGACAGAATGTATACAGTACAATCCGTGTTCCGTTTACGACAGCGGCTCTCGGTGGTAAGGCGAGGGTGCATACTCTTTATGGAGATGTGGAGTGCAGCATCAAGGCAGGTACACAGGGCGGCAGCAAGATACGTCTCAAGGGCAAGGGTATTTCGAGCATGAAGAATCCTTCAGTAAAGGGAGACCAGTATGTGACTGTTGAGATTTCGGTTCCACGCAGGCTTACGCCAAGGGCTAAGGAAGCGCTTGAGGAATACAGGGCTGTGAGCTGATAAATTTTATGTGCTTTATATATGGAAAACAAATTTGGAATCCGCTATACTATAGGTATTATAGTACAGCGGATTTTTTGTTTGATGGGATAATAAGAAAGGACACAAAATGAGCAATTATATAATGGATCTTAGAAAGGTGGTCGGACATGCCCCTTTACTGCAGGCGGGAGCGAGCATCATCGTTGAAAATGAAAACGGACAGGTGCTTCTCGGAAAGCGCACAGACAATCACCAGTGGGGCTACGCAGGCGGTTCTATAGAGCTTGGAGAGACTGTTGAGGAGGCTGCAAAAAGAGAACTCTTTGAGGAGATGGGACTTGTTGCAGACGAGATGGAGCTGTTTTATATCAATTCAGGCGAGGAGACTCACTACATCTATCCTAACGGCGATGAAGTCTATAATGTGGAGATCATATACATATGCCGCAAATATCACGGCACTATAAAGCGCCAGGAGGAGGAAGTCGAGGAGCTTAAGTTTTTCGATGTGGATGATATTCCGGAGGATATTTCTGATCCAATCAGACCGGTTTTCAGAGAATATATAAAGATGAGGAAAAGAGAGTAGCGATACTCTCTTTTCCTCATATGACATGTGAAATATCGAAGCTTACATGGCAATAGGAGAAGTATTATCCTCATATTCGAAGCTATGCTCATAGATATATTCTGGAGCACAATCTATTTCATCATTCATCCATGTAATGACGCCATGCATAATTTTAAAATTTGAAAATATAGCATCATCTTCAAGTGGTTTAAATGCACTACCTGTTAAAACGGATGCATCAAACACTCTTTTTTCACCGCCTGAAAATGTCACAATCATCATTAAATGATCTGTAACTTTTGCATCTGTTATAGAAATCTTATTTGATTTTTCACTTGCGTAAGCTATACCATTGACTTCAAACATTGTAATTCTCCTTATAATGGATTAATCTTATCGAAGTGTTCTCCTCGTACGGCATTATTCCAGGCTTTGTATACTTCCTCTTCATGAATTGCCAACCAGCCGATTATTATTTTTAATTGTTTTGCTGGAATTGAGCCTGCGAGAAGGTCTCCGTCAACTGCCACAACTGCTTCGTAGTCGCCATAAAATGCGTGAATATGTGGCTTGTGATGCTGTTGTGTATCATTAAAATACATTTTAATAATAATACCATAAAATCTGCTTAATTCTGGCATAAATCCCCCTTTTATAAATACATTTTGATAATTCAATCATATCAAAATTTTATAAAAATTACAATTAGAAATAAACTTTAACGCTTTAAATGAAAAAAGTGCTTGCGCATGTCTTATAAAAGAGTTATCATAATACAAAACGAAACACTTAGGAGGATTTACAATGGAAAAGCGTATTTCAGGTCACACAGGCTTATTAGCACTCATAGGATCACCGGTCGGTCATTCGGGTTCACCGGCTATGTACAATTACAGTTTTGAAAAACTCGGTCTGGACTATGCATACGTTGCATTTGATATAAAAGAAGACAAGGTTAAGGATGCTATTGCAGCAATGAAGACCTTCAACATGCGTGGATGTAATGTGACCATGCCTGATAAGGTAGAGGCTGCAAAGTACATGGACGAGCTTTCACCGGCAGCCCAGATTATCGGAGCCATAAACACTATAGTAAATGACAACGGCAAGCTTACAGGACACATCACAGATGGTGAGGGATTCGTACACAACTTAAAGGATCACGGAATTGACATCAAAGGAAAGAAAATCACTGTTGCCGGAGGCGGCGGAGCCGCTACAGCTATCCAGGTGCAGTGCGCATTGGACGGAGCTCGTGAGATTACTATTTTCAACAAAAATGATGCTTTCTTTGAGCGTACACTACAGACTGCAGAGAAGATCAAAAAAGCAGTTCCTGAATGTGTTGTAAATGTATACGATATTGATGATACAGCCAAGATGACAGAGGAAATCCAGTCAAGCGATATCTTTGCAAATGCAACAATCGTTGGCATGAAGCCTCTGGATGATCAGAGCGTGGTAAAAGATCTTTCAGCTTTCAGACCGGGGCTTGTAGTTGCAGATGCAGTTTACAATCCAGAGGAGACAAAGCTTCTTCGCGAAGCAAAAGAGGCAGGCTGCACATGCGTAGGCGGAAAGGGAATGCTCTTATGGCAGGGCGTCGCCGCATTCAAGCTTTACACAGGACAGGATATGCCGGTTGATGATGTGAAGAAACTGTTCTTCAGTTAGATTTAAGTTCTTATTACAATATCATTAGATAGCTTCCTGTTATACAGGAATATGATAAAACAACAGCTCGCGGTTTCCCGCAAGCTGTTGTTTTTTAGGAGTTTTTATAGGTTTATTATTTTAAAGGAGAATTTATAAATAATCGTGACGGGCAAGCACGTTTAAGATATTTCTACCTTCTTCTGTACCCTCAATGATTCTGCGGGCACGCTTGCTGTCTCCGATATTTACGATTTCAACATTGGTATTACTGAAAGCCTCATCAATCTCTGAAAGAACAGGTGTGTTGGCTCTCATACCAAGGCAGATGAATCCGTAATCAAATGGGATTTCCTCAATCTCACCCTCTGGATTCTTTACGATGAAACGGTCATTCTTAACCTCCTGCAGAGCAGTGTTGGTCATCTGTTTTACACCGTATTTTGCCATTTTTGCGTTTGTGTCACACTTTGTGACAGGGTCAAGTCCGTTTCCAATCATTGGAAGCATCTCAACCATTGTTACCTCTGCGCCTCTTTCTGTGAAGAATTCCATCACGTCAAGACCTACGGCACCACCGCCGATGATGGCGATTTTCTGTCCCTTCATATCCTCAGGATACTCATTGATGCGCTCAATCATCTTAAGGACTGTTGCAACATTTGTGCCATCCTTGTCAACGAGATCGTGAAGACCTGTGATAGGTGGGAGAGTAGGTACAGAGCCTGTTGCGTTTACTATGATATCAGGGTTTAAGGCCTTTACCATATCAACTGTTGCTGCTGTATTTTTGAAAACAAACAGGTTGTGAAGTTTGCTTGCACGGTGAATCATGTAGTTAGGGAAGTCTGCAAGACGCTTCTTGTCAGGAATCTTGGAGATAACTGATGCAAGTCCGCCAAGCTCAGCCTTCTTCTCAATGAGGAATGTTGTACATCCAACCTCTGCTGCTGTGCAGGCTGCCTCAAGACCGGCAGTACCACCACCGATTACAACCACGTTGCAAGGCTTATTTACCTTTGTCTTCATGTAATCCTCACCGCTGTTTACGGCAGGGTTTACTGTACAGCGGATTGGCTGGTTGAGACCGATTCTGTGTCCGGCGCATCCGATGTTACATGAGATACATTTTCTGATATCGCACACATTTCCGAACTCTACCTTATTAACCCACTCAGGGTCAGCGATAAGTCCACGGCCCATACCGATGAAATCAGCATCGCCTCCTGCAAGGATATCTTCGGCTACCTGTGGGTCACGGATATTTCCTACTGTGATACATGGCTTGTTGTATTTATCTTTTACAGCCTTTGCCATGAATGAACGCCAGCCGTCAGGTAAGTAGTTTGCATCAATCTGATACTGGATAGAGCCGTTGAGACCACATGATACGTCGAATACATCTACTTCCTTCTCAAAATACTTTAGGTACTCAAGTGTATCCTCAAGTGTGTTTCCACCCTCCATGAGCTCGTCTGCACTGATACGGACGAAGATAGGGAAGAAAGGTCCAACCTGCTTACGAACCTCCTCGATAACCAGCTTTGCAAATCTTGCACGGTTCTCTGCAGAGCCACCGAACTCGTCAGTTCTCTTGTTTGTGATAGGTGAAAGGAACTGACTGATAAGGTAAGAGTGTCCTGCGTGGATTTCAACAGCGTCGAAGCCACAGATCTGGGCACGCTTGGCTGCCTCACCGTATTTCTTTACGATATGCATGATTTCATCCTTCTCGAGAGGTCTTGGGATTTCCCCGCCTGCCTTTGAAGGTACGTCTGATGCTGATACAGGCTGCATTCCGATACGTGAGCTCATTGCAGAAGCACCGGCATGATTTAACTGTATTGCGATACATGCACCATGCTTGTGAACACTCTCGCAGAGCTTGAAAAGTCTTGGGATGTAATTGTCCAAATCAATACGAAGCTGTGTTGTTCCGTTTGAACCCTGCGGAGAGTCAACGCTTGCATTCTCAACGATGATGAGACCAGTGCCGCCCTTTGCTCTCTGCTCATAGTAGTTGATGTGGAGAAAGCTCATTTCTCCGTTCTGCTCACCGTAGTTAGTTCCCATTGGAGTCATGACGATACGGTTCTTTACTGTCATTCTGCGTACTGTAATTGGCTCAAAAATATGTGGATATTTGTTTTTCATAGTATTTTTTCTCCTTAATCTGCTAACCGGGTGGGCACGCGGTAGTGTAAATTGCTCTCATTACATTATAGTTTTGTTTCATTAAACTGATTGTAAATATTTGTTATCAAAGGCTGTGATATACAAAGTATGTGATTTTTTTAACAATCAAAAAGTGCAATGCACTCTTGTTACATTCAAGGTACAGCAAAAATGTATAAATGTCCAATGCATCTTTTATACGAAATCTATAGTTTTTGTCTATCAAATGGTGTATATTATTTCTAGACTTTGTTGTGAGCATTTGCCGGAGGTCCGCTTGCCCTGCGCTGCACACCGGTGGTATATGCTCAATTTATGACGTGTCGTGTGGGAGTTATATGCCGCCTCAAGCAAAAGTGGCGCGGAAAATACTCGTTCAAGCAGCACAGCCTTTAGTATACCAATAAAGTAAAAAGCGCGTTTGATTTTTCGCGCCTAATAAACTCTGTTTGAGGCGGCATTTACTCCCACTAGACTAAGGAATTATGAGAGCATATACCACCGGTGTGCAGCGCAGGGCAAGCGTACATCCGGCGAATAAATATATTAAATACACAGGGGGTGTACTATGAATCTGAGTCAATTGCAGTACTTCAAGGTACTGGCGCAGGAAGAACATTATACGAGGGCGGCACAGATGCTGTCGATTACGCAGCCGTCTTTAAGCCATGCAATCTCACAGCTTGAGCAGGAGCTTGGCACGCGTTTGTTTGAAAAAAAAGGGAGAAATGTCGTGCTGACCAGATATGGGAAGATGTTTCTGCCGTATGTTGAGGAATCATTAAAGGTGCTTAATGAGGGTGTGCAGCGCATTCAGGAGGTCAATGGCAGCAGGCATGGAATCATACATCTGGCATATATATATACGATGGGAAGTGAGTTTGCGCCAAAGCTGGTGCGTAAATTTCTCGATGCATACCCGGATTATGATATAGAATTTCATTTTACGGTTGGAACAACCGGTGAGATTATAGATGGACTAAAGGATGACAAATATGACATAGTTTTTTCTTCTTATAAGGATGGGGAACAGGATATAGATTTTAAGAAGATTGCGAATCAGAAGCTTGTGCTTGCAGTGCCCATGGACCATCCGCTTTCCATAAAGGACAGTGTGGATTTGCGGGACACAATAGAGTATCCGCAGATTTATTTTGAGAAGGGCAGCGGTCTGCGTCCGGTCATTGACCAGATGTTTGAGGAGATAGGACAGTTTCCAAAGGTAGCCTTCGAGATGGAGGAGGATTCGAGTATGGCGGGTCTTGTGGCGCAGGGCTTTGGAATAGCTGTGATGCCTGATATTCCAATACTTCGGTCACTTTCTGTAAAGACGCTTGATATATACAATCCTCCTTATGAGAGAGCGGTGTATCTGGCAACGCTTAAGCAGAGATATTTATCACCGGTTGCGAAGGCATTTATCAGGTTTGTGATCGAGGAGACTGCCTAGCTGCAGCTTTCCCGCACAAACTCTATGAAGCGCTTGATAGCCGGAAGCTGGTATTTGCCTGTCATGTAGCCCATGTATACAGTGTGTGAGAATGACTCATGCGAAACGAGGTGGCGTATGCAGATGTCATCGCGGTGGATTGCATCGACATCTGCGACAAGCGCAATGCCAAAGCCCTGCGCCACAAGGGAGGCGATGCCGTTCTCATCGGGGGACTCACATATGAAGTTTGGCGATACATCATGCTTCTTGAAAAAGCTTCTGGTGTACTTGCCAAGGCCTGAGTGTCTGGCATAGCCGAGCACAGGATAGTCTGCGAAATCAGTGGCTTCCATGGTATCCTTAAGTGTCAGTGGGTGGCCGGG
>OLZG01000573.1_pt1 | contig 18871 bp, 20 predicted proteins | sample 1644401 | NCBI WGS metagenome assembly OLZG01 (sample SAMEA103958119, study PRJEB25191) | human gut metagenome | biome: human-associated habitat [ENVO:00009003]; feature: intestine environment [ENVO:2100002]; material: feces | place: Germany | collected 2013/2015
CACAATCATACATTTCAGGATCGCTGGCACACCGAGAAAGCCTCCAACAGCGGATAGGAGTTTGATATCTCCCGCGCCCAGCATATGAAAATAGAACAGAATGTAAAGTGCGAGTATCGGGAAAAGCATCCCAAAAAGAAAAATACCCGCTCCCGCGGCGCCATAGCGGATGAGCTGTGTAACCAGCCCGGCGATCCATGCGGTGATAATCCATTCATTTGCAATTCTGCGTGTTCTTAAATCCATCCATACCGCCCCTGTCGCAACTGTCAGTACCAGACAGTGCTGCAAAGACATTTTGTCTCTCACCTCCTGTTTCGTTTGGGTCAACTTGATTGTGAGGTCATTATAGTTGCCTCTTTTCGATTTGTCCAGCGGTTTTCGGCAACTTTTTCCGGTTTGTGAATTGCCTCCAAAAACGAGATGAAAATTTCTCACACCAAAAAGAAAAATCGTGTGAAAGGTTTTCCGTTTTTCGCGGATTCGTAGAATCGTATCGCAATTTCACCGCTGCTTTTTGGCTATTATTTTATGATCTTTTTTTGAAAGAAATTCCCCAGCCGCATCACAGTAAAAAGAAACAGACCCGAACTTTTTTCTTCGTTCTGGTCTGCTTCCATACAGTTTTTTCTGTTTTTTATACGAAAAACTTACTAAATTTCTGATTATCTTTTCATAAGTTGGTAAATGCCGATATATCCCGTATTTTAGGGCTTTATCGGTATTTTCTTTTCGGAAGATACCTTGCATAAGCTGGCATTTACCAGCATGAAAATGCAATCAAAAGTAGTAAATGAGTAGTAAATATAAGCTCCGATATTAGCAAGCCAGTCTTTCCAGTTCCGCTTTTGCAGATTGAAATGTACCGTGTGCGTAATAACCAAGTGTCATGGTTATGTTGGCGTGTCCCATGAGATATTGCAGAGTGTTTGGGTTCATTCCTTTATTTGCCATATTCGTACAATAAGTATGTCGGAATGAATGTGGCGTGATGTTCGGTAACTTGTTCGTGTGATGCTTGTTATACTTCTTAATCAGCCCTCGCACCATGCCCTCATAGTTTCCTGCAACTTTAGGCAAGCCCTCACGGTTTAAGAATAGGAAATTGCTGTAACCACCTACAATCAGCGGTTGTGCCTTTCCTCTGTTCTTTAGTATTCTTTGGATTGCTTGATAAGCCCGTTCTGTCAATGGAAGTTCCCGTTTTCCGTTTTTGGTCTTTGGCGTTTCAACATAGTAGCCCATTTCACTATCTTTCAATAACTGGTGGTCTATATTGAGTATTCTGTTCTGCATATCAATATGTGTCGTTAGTCCGCAAAATTCAGAAATACGAAGCCCCGTTTCCAGCAGAAGTACAACCTCATCATAATACTTGCTGTAAATCTTGTCCTTTTCCATAAAGGCAAGCAGGCGTTCTTCCTGCTCTGGTGTAAGGATAACTTTCTGCTCCGTATCATCTTCCAGAACATCACTTAGCTTAAATTCAAACGGGTTCTTTCTGATACAGTCGTCTTGTATCGCCATGTAAAATGACGCTTTCAAGGAACGCTTATAGTTATCAATCGTTTTATAGGCATATCCTTTTTCACTCATTCTGATAGCCCACTCTTTAGCGTCCGACTGCTTGACGGTATCAATCGCCCTCATACCCAACGGGTCATTTTTCAGAGCGTTCATAAGATACTGTCGTCCTTTTTCAGTAGCCCTTTTGATGTTCTTTCTTTGGCTGTTCTTCTTCTCGTAGAGCTGGCAGACTGTCATTTTACCGCCGACTGTGTCGATACCGTCGTTAAGGTCTTTTTTTATCTGTGCTTCTTTTTCCCTCAACGATATGTCGTCACGTTTTCCAGCAGGTGTCTTGTCTGTCGGTACAAGTTTCCAAGAATAGATAAATTGTGGCTTTCCGTATATATCGGTATATTTATAAACGTATCTTCCGTCTTTTCGCTGGCTCTCTCCATTACGCAAATTGCGATTTTTACTGTCTTTTCGTTTTACATTAGACATAGTGTAAAGCTCCTTTCCGTCATGGAATGAGCCGTGATACGCTATATTTATTATACCATATCTACGGCTCAATGACATTAGATTTCGTCCAATGTATCTATGATTTTTTCAAATTGTTTTCGCTTAATTTGAATACGGTTGCCGTTCACGATAACCCAGCCAGCGTCAAGATTTTCTTCGGCTAATTTACGCAATTTCTTTTCGCCAATGCGGAAGTATTTGGACGCTTCTTCAATCGTCAGCGTATATTTTTCCCAGATAGGCACATCAGTATTGTTCATAATCTATGCACCCCCTTTACTGTGTGTCATTTTTTACAAGCAGGCAGACGGCTTTGGAAAGCTCCATTAGTATCTCAACTATTCCCATTCTTGTGGGCAGAACCGCACCATGCGGACGTATCATTATTCTGTGAGGATAGGTCGTGGCAAAACGACTTTTCCAACAGTCGCTCTCGGATCACTGCGTGGGTCGCTCGCTTTCTTTTGGAAAGGTCGTGGCGTACAGTCCCCGTGGCTCGCTATCTCACAAACGTATCTGTCTGCTTTATTCAGTTGTCAAAGAGCTGTGGCGAAAGCGTGTTGCTTTCATGTAAAAGCAGGGCGGAGCAGGAAAGAGGGGGACATTAAATCATGCTCCGCTAAAAACTGCTTATTCTTCTTCGATTTCTAAGGCAATATCAAACCCTAAAATCATTTTGATAAGTGCTTCTCGGATAAGTCCCTTTAACTCCATATCTACAACAATATAGACATTGCCGTATTCATCATAGAGTGGACGCAAACAGCACTTTGATATGTACGGGTCATAAAATGCCAGTATCTTTTCAATCGCTTTTTCGTCCCCGTCCATTGCTTGCGAAAGCAAATAGTAGGACGGCTTCTTAAATGTTTGCTTCATTTTACTGCTTCTCCTTTAGTATTTTTTTCATAGTTTCCAAAGCATGATGTCGGTTTCTAAATACACCGCTTTGCGTGATTTTCTGCAAGTTAGCAATTTCACTTTCTGTCATTTCCAAGAAGTAATACATCAACAAAGTATTGCGTTTTCTTTCTGGAAGTTTCTTCAAGGCTTCTGCCAGTTCATCATCAAGGACACGAATATCAATGCCACATACTGAAAAGATTGTATAATCTGTTTCGTAGTCGTCCCAAACAGCCATTTTATCCACAAGGACATCTGGTAATTCGCTGAAAGATATTTCTTTATTCTTACGACGGTTTAATTCCTTGTAATAATCTTTCACGACACTACGGACAACTTTCTTTAAACAACTTTCAAAACGACATTGAACTGTTTTCTGGAAGTCAGACGGTTTCATCAATCTCACCCCCTTTCCTTTATGATTTGAAAAGTGTTTATCCCTCTTTCCGCACCATATAAGGACAGCTAGGTGTGATTTAATGACCTCTTTTGAAAAATTTTTTAAATTTTTTCGGGTATGAAAAAAGCCCGCACAAAACATATAGTCTGTACGAGCCTTTAAAGCTAAAACATATTCAATTTTTAATAGTGTGCTATTAGGTGGAATTTGATTGCAAAGAATTGTACTTAAAGCTTTCCATAATGCAAGCCCCCTTAAAGCACCGTATCAATGTTGGCATGGTTTTCAAATTACTCTGAAAAATTATGAACTGTTCCTTTTGGAAATGTAATGGTCAGTCTTGTATATTCTTTTTCCGTAGAAGCAATATCCAATTTCAAGCCCAACCTATCGCATAATTTTTTCGATAGATACAGTCCCATACCCGTTGCATTTGCTTTGTTTCTATTTGAACCAGTAAAGCCTTTTTCAAATACACGGGATAAATCAGACGCTTTTATTCCACAACCATTATCTTCAACCACAAGTAATATATTTGTACCATTGTCTTGACTGTATATCGTCAGCTTATTTTCTTGCTTATCAAAATACTTAATCGCATTTTGCACGATTTGAGATAGAATGAATGTCAGCCATTTTTCATCAGTATAAATGACATTTTCTATGTCATGGATATTGATAATTGCTTTTCTTTCCATAAGCGAATGACGGAATTTCAGAATGACATTATGTATCACTTCGTCTAACTGCAACTGTTTTACAAAATAGTCCTTTTCCGTATTTTCGCTTCTTGCATAGTAGAGCATTTGTTCCACCAACTGAAATATTTTGTCTGTTTCTTTTTTCAACGTGTAATTTTTCGTATTATCAAACGTCAAAGACAATGCTCCTATCGGTATCTTGATTTCATGGGCGAAACTTTCCACATATTCTTGATACTCCTGCTTTTCCTCTGTAATTTTACTGATTTCATCATTCATAGATTTACAGGCTTTTTTTATTGCGTAGTAATAGGCTTCATTTTGAAATTCTTTTGGCTTTGGTAAAACGTCTGCAATATAGTAAGTTTCTTCCAGTCCGTCTACTAAATCAATAATATGTTGTGAAGCCCCACGTTTCTTCCGATACAAACACCATTGAAAAAGCCCTTGTATGCTGATGAACAGAATTACCAGCGATACAACAAACAGCGTATCTACACCGTAGAAAATCAAGAGAAATGCTACTAAGGCAAGAAAGAAAAGCTGAAACAATATCTCTGTTATTTTTTCTTCTAAGAATGTAAAAAAACTCACAGTTTCCAACCCTTTCCTCGTATATTTTCCAATAAATGAACAATACCGATTTCTTTCATTTTCTTTTTTAGACGGGTCATATTAACCAATAATACATTTTCGTCTATATAATATTTGTCATTCCACAGCTTTTCCAATAGTTCTTCTTTGCTAATAACTTTATCTTCGTTCATAAAGAAGTAGTACAAAATACGAAATTCATTTCTTGTCAGTTCAATGCTTTGCTCTTGATATTTCAAAATGGATAAGTGTAAATCAAGGGTACAATCTTTTTTGACAAGCTCACGGAAATTGTTTGGGTTTGACAACTGCAATGCACGCTTGATCTTCTCAAGAAGAATAAGCGTGTCATACGGCTTTGTGATGAAGTCAATTCCGCCCACTTGAATACTTTTCAATTCGTCAGCATTTGTATCTCTGCTTGTTACAAAGATAATCGGTACTGGCATGACTTGTTTTATTTTCCTGCATACTTCATAGCCATTCTCATACGGCAGGTTAATATCAAGCAGAACCAGTTCTATGGAATATTGCTTTAATTCATCTGTCAGGTTTCCAAAGTCAGTCAATAAAACTGTTTCATATCCTTGTGTGTTCAATAATTTAGAAAGCTCCAAACGAGTGATTTCATCATCTTCGATAATTGCTATTCTCATTTCAACACCCCCTTGATTTACCATTATAATAATTCCACAGCAGGAGAGCTAGAAAAATCTAACTCTCCTCATTGATATTTCGTTTGAAACCGATATACGTTGCTATCCAGTAAATACTATAAATTAGGAAGAAGATAATTAAATTCAAGCCAAAGTACATTAGATAAAGGTGTTTATCTCCCAAAATTTGTTGATACACATTATTCAATGACGACATCATCACAAAAGAACACAATATTGCTGATATTGCAGGGACACAAAATAATATCAATAATTGTTTTCTGATTGTCTTAAATAGCGACTTGTCATTTATTCCTAATCTTCGCAAGGTCAGGTAGCGATATTTGTATTTAGTAGAGTCGCTCAATGATTGAACTGCCAAAATTGTCCCTACTGCGGAAATCAAGATAAATGCAATATACATAAACAGACTGACTACTATTGCAACCATTGCTTTTTGTTGTTCTATTTCTGCACCTCTTACGTTTACTCTATACGATTCGTCATTTATTTCTCCATTTTCATCAACCTTTACTAATTGATGTTGCATATCTTCTTTTATCTTATTTTCTAATTCTGCGTCTGTATCTTCTTTTGTATCTATAATCAAATGATTTTCTGATACTTCAAGTCCTTGAACATATTTATCTGGAAGTACAACAACAAATCTGCCAGTATTAGTTATAGAGTTCCAATAAGACTTAGTGTCATATCCTTTTAATTTCAAATTTTTATTTGCTACTGTTATGGTTTCAATGTCTTTGTTATCTTCAACCTCATATGCAAACTTGCTATTTGTAACTATATAGTATTCGTTATCATTTAAAGAAAGCAACGGCATCTTTCTTAATTCTAGTAACCTATTATAATCACTTAACTTCAAGACTGGGTCAAAATCATAATATTCTGATTGGAAAAAATTTTGTACCTGATGATTCGGCTCTTTATAAATGTCGTACTCAATGGTATTATCAATCGTATATTCTTCTTCAATTACTCGAATATATTCATCAAATACCTGCTTATCATCAAAGAGTTGTACATCATATGGTGCATTTAAATTCACGCTGATATCATACGAAGCTTTGTTGATACTAGAATAATTCAGAGCCAGCAGTGAAATTAAAATCAACATAGACAATGTACCAAATGTGAAGCTCATTGTTCTTGCTTTAGAAGCAAATGTTCTTGCTACAAACAGATTATCATTTTGATATTTCATTTTTTTATTCTTTAACAAAACAGTCAAGAACATATCTGCACAAGTTGTAGATATACCATAAATGCTGATAATCAACATGATTACGCTTACCATCAAATAGGTAAGTGTTTCTTGCTTATTAAAATTATCCATAGTACAACGTGAATTCCAGAGAAAAAGAGAAATCGCACCAAGAATAATACTTAAAACAAAAATGACATTTCTTTTTTTACTGTCACGGAACATTTTCTTTTCATTTTGTTTATCAAAGTAAAGAAAATCACGTATCGTCATTTTACTTATTCTTCTTAATAGATTAAGTAAAACCAAAACATAAATAGTTAAAAAATAAATTATCAATAGTCCAATAGAAACAAAATTCAAAGAAATAAAGAGAGTTTTTGGAATACCCAGTAAGTTTACAATTACTAACGACACAAACTGGCTGAATAAAAAGCCAATAGGAATAGCTAATACAAATGCTAAAATTCCCAACAGTATATTTTCAATTATAACTAAGTGGGCAATTTCTTTTTTCTTAATGCCAAGAAGCATATATGTTCCTAATTCTTTACTTCTTTTTTCAAACATAAATTTCGTTGTATAGTTGATCAAAAAGCATATCACAAAAATAATAAGAATATTTACAGCGAACAATGAATTCTTAAATGCATCCATACTGGAACATAACTTTACAATTTCATCAGAACTTGCCACCAAATTAAAAGCAAATATAAGAGAAAAGGATGTAGTAACGGTTATCAGATAAATCAAATAATCTTTAATATTTCTTTTTGTATTTCTATACGCTAACTTACCTAACATTTCCCACTTCACCTCCGAGCAAGGTTAATATATCCAGTATTTCATTGAAGAAATCTTTTCTGCTTTTTTCCCCTCTGAAAATTTCATTGAATATTTTACCGTCTTTCAAGAACAAAATACGTTCACAGAAAGACGCACTAAACGGGTCATGTGTTACCATTAAAATAGTAGCCTGCATTTTCTTGTTGATTTCAGACATTGTTTCCAGTAATAATCTGGAAGCTTTTGAGTCCAAAGCTCCCGTCGGTTCATCAGCTAAAATCAGTTTCGGTTCATTGATTAAGGCTCTAGCACAAGCACAACGCTGTTTTTGTCCGCCAGAAACTTCATAAGGAAATTTCGATAAAATATCACGAATACCCAATTTATCGGCGATAGCATGAACTCTTTTCTCAATATCAGTAGGGTTCTGTTTGTTGATAACCAATGATAAAGAAATGTTTTCTCCAATCGTTAAAGTATCTAAAAGGTTGAAATCTTGAAAAATGAACCCTAAATTTTCACGTCTGAAATCAGCAAAATCTTTATCCTTGATTTTGGTAATATCTTGATTATTGACTGTAATGTGTCCGCTGGTTACAGTATCAATCGTAGAGATACAGTTTAATAGGGTAGTCTTTCCAGAACCACTAGCTCCCATGATTGCGACAAATTCGCCCTTATCTACATACATAGAAATACCGTCTACTGCCTTTGTGATATTTCCAGAGTTACCCCCGTAGTATTTTTTTACTTGCTCTAAATTTAAAATGTGTTCCATTAAAAATCGCTCCTTTCTTCCTGCCACATTTATTTGTTTTGGAATACAATTAAATTATAGCAAGGGCAGTATTCAATTACACTTACAGTTTTGAAAGTAAACAGAGAGTAAAAGAGCCGTGATAATGCAGATCACAATTCTGTGAAGCATTTCCACGACCCTTTTATTATAATTTTACCGTTGTCTTTTTCGTAATGGTATAAATGTATTCCTCTGGCGTAGGGCGTTTATTCCCAAAATACTTTTTGAAATTTGCCTGCACCTCTGGGTCGGTGCTATTCATAGCTTCATCAATCGTAGCTTCAATATCCGCCCGAACATCAGCCAATGATACACCGCCAGCTTTTGCACCAGCTTTCAATGCCTTTTTTATATCTCTTTTGTTCAGTCCTATCATATTCATACCTCAATTCTACTTTTTAAAGCTAATAAGTTTTCCATTGTATTTTACAATGATGAATATGATATAAAACACTCCTACAACAATCAAAATAAGACCTATGTAATAGCCTAATTCAGAATGAGAGATTAAATTGATAATCGGCATAACAAGAATACCAATACTAACCAGTAAAGTGCCTATTCCTATTTTTTTTGTAAACACCTTTTTATCTTTAGGGTCAAGTTGTGTATAATGATAACCATGTAATAAAGTAATATTCTCTTTTATTCCTATTTGATAAGATATAAAAAGTAAAAACAATCCTATAACTATTTCAACAATCAATTCCTCTAATTCCATAATCGTTCTCTCCTTTAATCAAAATAAAATAATTCTTCAAATTTTTTATCTAAAGCTATACAAAGCACTAATGCCAATTTTGCTGTTGGATTAAATTGTCCAGTTTCAATAGAACTAATTGTATTCCGAGAAACCCCGACTAGTTCAGCTAATTCTGTTTGTGATAATTTTTTTTCTTTTCGTACAGTTTTTAATCTGTTTCGCAAAATTAAATGTTCGTCCATTCTATAAACCTACCATTAAAAATTTATAAAAGTAATACCCCATAAATAGAAGAAAGAATAAAGCAATAACAAATTTGGATTTATTTTTTGAAATATGTGCTTCATAACCCATAGAGCCAAATGCCACAGACCCAATAATTGTCATTATGTCATAGTAAGGTTCTTTACAAACTGCTTTAATGAAAAGAATTAAAATGCAGATAAATAAAACAAACATTAAGCCAAAAGATTTCCCTTGAAGTTTAATATGTTTTTCGTATTCATCAAGATATAGATTCTCTTTTTTGTTTTGTGATAGTATTTTTTCTTTATCCATTATATAACGCTCCTTTCAAATAATACCAAGTACACTTGTTATTTATATTATAGCATTCGGTCATTACAAGTCAATATTTTTGCACAGTTTTCTTGTCGTTTTGTAAAAGCGTGCAAATCTGATAGGAAATGCACGCTATATCATTTATCCTACAATCTTCCAGTTACTATCCTTATGTAGCACAAGCTCATACTGCGATACCTGCGTCGCTTTTGTCTGATTATCAATGAATTTTACCGCAACCTTGACTTTCACATTGTCGCCGTCCTTTATAAAGATAGGGTTTACCAGTTCAGAATAAAGGTAGTCCCTGCCGATAGGTTCAAGCACATTTCCCGATACATAGTAGGCAAGTTCTTTTTCCGTAGCTGTCGGATAGAGCTTAAAGAATGTTTCCAAAAATGAGGTAGCGTCATTTACGGTATCAGCGTCCACGCTTGCGTCTGCTTCTGGTGTCTTAGGCTCATAGTCTGATTTTTCAACTGCTGGTGCAAGGGTAGGGTTTTGAACGATTACCATATCCCCGTCTGCGTCCACATAGACTTTTACAGTATAGGTTGCTTTCACATTGCTTGTCTGTTCTCCCTCTTTTATCTGCTGATCTACTTCGTAGGTAGCAGAAAAAGTGTCCGCTCCCGATTGCTCGATATGCCATACAATCACATCTGTAACCGTGGAGCTGGTCGGTATATCGGTTCTAATGGTGTCTACATTTAAGTCCTGCAATTCCTTTGTCAGATAACCGCTGATTGCCTGCGTCCTTGCTTCGATAGCTTCTTTGCTGTTATCCCATGTGTAATAGGACTTCGCAAAGTTTTTCACGAAATTTTCTATCCCGTTGGTGTCCTGCAAGCGAAGTTCAATGATTTCTTTTTCATGGGTGGTGTGCTGGTCGATAGCCGTAAAATTCTTATACACCCCAAAGCTCACGCTTGCGACAAGCACCACCCACAACGCAATCACGGTTTTCTTATGTGTGCCTACCTTGACAGTACGCACCTTTTTTTCTTTTGGTTCTTTGATAGTTTCTGTCTGTTTCTTATTCTTCTTAAACATATTTTTCAAGTCCTTTCTATTGTTTTACTCGTCCTGCACCGATTAAGTGCTGTTGCCAGTAACTACTACTTAGGTCTGCATATCCTATCGGGTCGCCTGCGTGGTACATCTGTGTCGGCGAAACAAGAATACCGACGTGTGTTACATACGAACCAGCGTTATAGGTGGAATGGAAAAACACCAAATCGCCTGCTTTTGCCTGCGAGAGTGGCAGATGTTGGGTTGCGTCATACTGTGCTTGTGCTGTTCTCGGTAAGGAGATACCAGCTTTTCCATAGCACCATTGCGTCAATCCCGAACAATCAAAGGAAGTATTCGGGTTACTGCCACCATACACATACTTCCAGCCTTGATATTTCAACGCTTCATTCATTACCTTTTGTGCCAGTTCTCCCGATACCTGCGGAACTGCTAAATACTGATTGACTACTTCCACATAGAACATATTTCCATAGCCATACCGCCAGCCCCCATTCTTAGCAACGGCTATCGGGTTGGTGTAGGTTACTTTCTTTCCACCCGATTTCTCACGGGCGAAGCTCTCTGCAAGATTAAAAGTGTGTTTTTTTCCTTTTCCTGCCACATATCCCACATAGCCACCGCCATAGTTATAAGACTGTATTGCTACATTCAAGTCGTCGATACCTTGATTTTTGCAGGAAGAAAGCAGGGACGCAAAATACTTACACCCCTGCTTGATTGAGCTTTCCGTATCTAAAGAGTTGGGCGGTAGTCCCAGACTTTCCGAACTCTGCATAACATCTTCTGCCGTACCGCCACTTTCTACTTGAATGATAGCCAATAGCACATTGACATACTCGGAGATACCGTTTTCTCTGGCGTACTTTTCCACCATAGGCTGATGTTTCAAGACTTCTGCGGATAAGTTCATACCCGTAATGCCAGAAGAAAAATTGCTGTTCTCGTCGTCGCTGTCTGCACTAATGAGGACACCAAAGAAAAGTACCAGAGAAAAGAGGATAGGAAACAGACTGCCAATGAGAGCGATATGTTTCAGTTTCATTTTTTCTTCTGTCCTTTCTTCGTTACAAGGTTACGGGTTTTCTCTATGGTCTGCTGGTTCTTCTGGACGTTCTGGGTCTGCTGAACCTTTGTCCTGCGGTCTTTTGTGTAATTCTGGCGTGTTTCCTGCGATACCACTTTTTCTATATTCTGCCTATGTACTGTCTGTGTAGGCTGGGTCGCTTTTCTATCAGAAGCACCAGAAGATAACGGACGCTCTTTGATAACAGTTGTCTTGACTGGCTCACTAGCTTTTGAAATGGTCGCTGTGGCAGGGCGTTTGACTTCTTGCGTTTTTTCCGCACTCGACTTTGGAATAGTTGAAGCTGTGGCTGGTCGCTCATGGGCACGGGTAGCTCCCGTTGTCGCTGATCCGTCAGCCTTTCGCTGTGCCTGCCTTGCTTCTTGTGCCTTTTGAAGCTCCATACGTTTGTCAGCGATATTTTGTCTATGCTGTTCCTGCTTTTCCAATCGTCCCGTCTGTCTGGACTGCTGTTCCTGAACCATGCCACGCTTGAAGTCGGACACGCTGGACTTTGCCTTTTCCTTTGCCGAATACACCGCATAAGCGGTCTGTGTCGGCATATCCTTGATATTTTCTTTGACAGCGTTTGCTTTGTCTTTCACTTTATTTTTTGTATCTAAGACAGCACCCACCTTTGAGCCTGCACGCTGTCCCATGCTGGAAGTGATATTGCCCCGATTTTCTTTAGAAGCCGTATTTTTTCTTTCGGCTCTCTTGCCAGCAACGGCACTTCCAGCTACCGCACCAGCCACACCACCCGAAATACCGCCAGCACTTACCGCCCTTGCAATACGGTGTTCCATACGCCTAGCCCTATGTCGCATAAACAGATACGGTCTGCGGAAAATTCTTCGTCCCATGCTTTGACTGTCGCCAGCATTAAGTGAGAACATACTCATTAAGTCGCCCAGTTTCATATAGATACCAGCAAAACACACTATCTGCAAGAACGCCACCATAAAGAACGGGTAGTCTGTGGAGATGTTATAAAACATACTGGAAATGCTAAATGCCACCGTTACAATGAGCGTTATTCCTGCCCGTGTCATTATGGTATTAAATACCCTTACGATTGCCTGCTTTGCCATGCTTTCATAGCTCGGTATCATGGATAGTAAAAAGCTGATAGGTAAAAACATTGCAAAGATAATAAAAAGTATCTGGCTAAACAACATCATGCCCGTAAGCAAGAATACAAATATCGTGATACCTAAGTTGAAGAACAAGAGGAAAAACACCATACCCAAACGGTTTACCACCTGCGGTATCGTCAGATTGTTGTTGTCGTTATCCTCGATTTCTGTTTTCACGACTTCCTCTCTGGTCTTTCCGTCCTCGTCCTCTGGGCTTGCTGATACGAGAGCTTCCACACGGTCTGTCCCGATTTCCTCTGCGTTACTATTCCCGAATTGCAGAAGTAGCCACGGCTGTTCCACTTGAATAGAAAATAGGCTGTCCCGTATCAAGTCCACGCTGTCCTTGCCCTCGCTGTCAGAATTAGGGAGCATGATTTTTGTTCCCAAGTCAAGCGAAGCGGTACTGATGTCTGATGAAAATTCATTTATCTTCTTGATGTAGTCGGGAGCATAGGCAATAAACGAAGCGGACAGCACGAACACCACCACAAAGTTGATAACAGCGTGAAATGCCTTGCTGGTTTCCCGTTTAATCAGTCCCGTATAAGCAACATAAAGTCCCACCACTAAGATAATGAGAAGCAGGAAACCAACATAGAAGCCCGTAGAAGAAAAGCCGTTCTCGGTTACACCTGCAAGGGTCTGTATGCTCTTTCCGATACTGTCTGCCATATCATTGATGAAGTCCAGCTTATAGGCTTCCTGCACCACATAGCCCGTAGCATTGCTTAAATAAAGGCTTATCGTCCAGACAAAGTTGGTAATGCAGTAAAGCCCGTACTGTACCGATTTTCCAATGCCGTCCAGCCAGTTCCACGGAAGCCATGACCAGCTATTGTCCACATAGAAATCAAGCTGATAGTTGGAAAGCGGATACTTTGAATACAGGTTGTCTGCATTGACCGTATCATCGACCAGTCCAGACGCATGAGCTACCGTCCCAAGCAGGGACAACAGTACCAGTGTAACGGTCACGGCAAGCAGAACCAGTTTCAGTACATGGAATACCTTTTCTTTTGTGACAGATTTCATCATTCCAAATCCACCTCACTTTTTATCGGCGGTCTGGTATCAAAGGCATGGAGCAGTTCTACAAAGACAGGGTGTATCTGTACCACACCGACACGCCCGTATAAATCCTGCATTAAGCATTGTCCGTTCTCCAAATCCCTCAACCGTTTCTGGTTATTTTCGTCCTCACTGTCCAGCCCGAAAAACTCTAAGGTCTGTTTGATTTCATTGGTATCTGTGGAGCGGAACGCAAACTTTAAGCCGATGTTATTTTTCAGACTTTCTTTCGATACGTCCCCAGAGGATTGTGTCACGAAATAGACTCCGGCGTTCATGGCTCTACCAGCACGCACCAGTTTATTTGAGAGTGTTTCGCCCTGTGCCACATTTAAGAACGCCCATGCTTCGTCCAAGTCCACGATTTTAAAAATGCTTCGGTCACTGTGAATAAAGTCAAGGGCAAAGGTACTGATAACAATTAAGATGGATACCGACAACAGTTCAATGGTCGTGTATTCCTCAAAGGTAGTATCCTTATCCGGCAGAACCAAATCTGCAACCTGTATGATGTTGAGCTGGTTATCCAGACTGATTGCATTTTCCACCGAACCGTCTGAGAACAAAAGCTGTGCAAAATCATAGTCCGTAAAACTTTCGATATGGTCTGCAATGTTACGGGATACGGCGGTATCCTCTTTTCGCAGTTCCTCAATGACCTGCAACAGCCCGTGGTTCTGATTCTGAGATACGGTGCGGACAGCTTTTCTAAGGACAGGGAACTTTTCGCCGTCCCTTGAAGAAATTCCTGTAAGGAATGTCAGAATATCAATGGCAAGACTTTCAGCGTCCTTGACATCTTTCATAATCACATACGGGTCTAACAGCCCTTGATTGCTGGAATCACTGGTAATGTTTACAATGTTGATTTCCTCTGCAATCTCCGGCAGTGTTTCTTTCCAGTTTCCACGCTCACTTTTCGGGTCTAGGATAACTGCCTGTCCACCGAACAGGACGGAATAATACACCAGCAGGTTATTACAGAATGATTTTCCACCACCAAGCGAACCGACAAAAGCAGAAGCCAACGCATTTGTGACCGTACCTTTTACCCCTTGACTGGCAAGGGACGGTTGCAGGTAGACATTTCTTCCTGTATCCACGGAATATCCGATATAGATTCCTATGTTTTCTCCCAACATCTGAGTAGCACCGAAACCAAGTCCGGCTAAAAAGTCGGATTTCACATACTGGATATAATCATTGATATAACGCCTGCTGGCTGGAAGAAACTCTCCATGCAGTCCCATCATATCTCCGGCAGGGCGAACCAGCTTCACATTCAAATCATCGTAAAAGTCCTTGACTTCATCACAACGGCGTTTCAGTTCGTCAAGATCGGGTGCAGACACCCGTATGACGTAACTTAACTTGTACATACTTTCCTTGCTCTGGTCTAAATCTGTTTCCAGTTCATCGACACTGTCCAAGGCTTCCACCACATTTGAACTTGTTTCGTTTCCGGCTTGATAGGCGTGATTATCCAAGTCCTTTAATTCCTTTTTCTTGTTACGGACAGTGGTTAAGGCTTTCTTATTCCCGACAATCTCAACATTCATAGACGTATCCACAGGGAATGTGAACTGCTGTTGCTGGAAATAAAAGATTTCCGATGATGGGAAGTCCAGCTCCCCGACAATGGCATTGACCGTAAAGTAGGATACATAGCTTTCGCTGTCCTCATGTTCCAGACGCAAATATCGCTGGCTTTCTTCCACCACACAACGGGTAGGACGGATAAGGTCATAATACTTAATCAGTGTTTCTCTTTTTAATTTTCTTTTTGGCAGAGGATACACATAATCTTCATAAGCTATCCCGTCCCTGCCGTAGAGGTGTTCCATCAGATAGGCAAAATCTTTGGCTTCCAGTCGGCGGATTTTGAATCTACGGGAGATTTTGTTTTCCAGCAGTTTTTCCATCTTCGCATAACGGTTGATTTCATCATTGCCCATGGAAACAAAGTCATTCATCAGCGTGTGCCTTACCTCATTCAAAAACTCACGGAATGTCAGAAATACCGATTTTTTGATGTTCTTCAGATTGACTTCGTCCTCTGTGACCATGAGCTTGAATCCCAGAAAGAAACGGTAATCAACTTGATTGTCGCCTATCATAGATACAAGGGCTTCGGTCTGGTCGTCTATTTTCTGATAGGCGACTTCCTTTAATTTCCCCGTTACCAGCTTCTTTGACTGTTCCTGTATGCTTCGGATTGAACTTTCGGTTGCAATCTGCAACGCATGAATCTTTCCCTCACGGGACTGTGCGATAAGCTGACGGAAGCTGTCATGCACAAGGTATTTCTGTTCTGGGGATAAGAACGAATAATTGTAAGGTATCAGCTCATAGTAGGCGAACACCTCATTGTCCTTATTCCAGACAAGGTTATTGTCGATATATTTAATCGGGAACATAGGTCACACTCCTTACTGCCGTGATAGTTTCCTCAAATTTCTGCTTATGCAGGTTCACGGCTTTTCCGGCATAAGTCACTTTGGGACGCAGGGCATACAGAACCATCGTCTTGATGTAACTGTATGGCTTTTTCCCGTCAAAGGTTTTCTGTGACATGAACCATGTGAGGGCAACGGGAATCCCGAAATATTTCAAAAACGCACCCTCAATCATGGAAAGTGGCGGTACATCTGCAAACAGAATGATGATAAATTCCGTCAGCACGAACCATGTAATCTGGGTAAAGGTCACAGGGAATGGCAGGTTTACATCATTGATGGCATACAGTACCTTTTCCACGTTCCAGATACTTGTATAACTTCGGATTTTCTTCACTTGTAAATGCTCCTTTCTTCATTTTCCTAACAACAGGGACAGCCGGATTTTCCAGACTGCCCCCAAGAGAAAAGCTGACAGTAGCACCAGTGGCGGTGCTGATCTGCCAGCCCTTAACGCAGTACCTCACAGATACCAGCGTTTGTTGCAATAAATGTCCCCTCTATATCGAGGTCACGCCCGTAGGCTTCATAGTCGATATAGTTCTGTAAAGAGGACGGGATTTCTCCGAGTATCTGTTCTTCATCAATCAGATAGTAGGCTACATCGGTCATCGTTTCACAGCCGGAATACAGAATGATGTCGTCCTTATGTTCCACCAGTTCTTCCAGACTTCCATAGCAGGATATAAAACTGTCCAAGTCGTCCAGCAGGTAATTCGGTAATTCTTCCAACTGCTCATAGATACGGTTCAGTTCTTCGATAGAAGTGTATTCACTAATCTCCATCGGGAAATTGTCCGTATCATGGATTGCGTATTCTTCGTACTCTGCATTTAAGCCGATACGTTCTGCAATCACTTCTTCGTCCAACGGAAAAGAGAACCAGTCCCCGACCAGTTCTCCCTCATTGTACTTGCCAAGATTGGCTATATAAACTTGCATATCATCAATCATAAGCGGTCACTTCCTTTCACTCATTGTATTCATAAAATCTGCCATGCACACACAGGAAATGTTCTGATGTTTCTTCCATATCTGAACAGTTCCGATGGTATGTAATATTGCAAAGTCCGGCTTCCAGCTCTTGCAGGTTTGGAAACCATTCTCTTTGAATTGCAGGTATATCTTCGGGTGGGATTTCACTCTCCGAAATCGCAAGGCAGATATTGTTTAACAGGTCAAGGTCTGTATCTTGCAGGATTTCAAAAGGAAAATCATAATCACTGATAAGATAACGGTCACTGTCCGGCGGTAAGCCAATGGATTGTTTTAATGCTTCTATGTTGCAGGGAAGTGTAAACCATGCACAGCCTGTATCTTTTTCCTGTTCATCAAGATTGATAACAAATACTTTCATTTCTGCCATAAGCAATACCACCTGTCAAAGTTTGAACATACCGTTGTTGCAGAGAGCATAACGTCCTTTTTCTTCCAATTCATGGGCGTAGGCTTCCAGATTAAAATATTTCTTTCCTTTTTCGGAAAGAGCAGAAAATTCAATGTTATGCTCCAAGCGGTAACGGGCAACGTCCATGATACTGTGACACTCTGGATAAAACCGAAATTCTTCTGATTTCTGTAATAAATCCTCAACACCGCCACAGTAGGGAATCAACTCTTTATAAGCCTGCTGAACCTCTGGCGATAAATCCGTGTAAGCAAAGTACAGCTTGTTTAATCGTCTGACAGAAGTTGTCCTTACAATGTCGCCAGCAAAGGGGAGCTTCATATCAATGATTTGATAATCATTGCTGTCAGCTTCCACGCCGAGCAGGTCACGGAACAGCTCATAATCAATGGGTAAATCAAACCAGCGAGAGGTTTTATCCTCTGCTGATTTTGTCGTTTCAATCAATACGCTACATTCTTCCATCGTAATTCAGTCCTTTCTTCTAATTTTGAGTATGAAAAAAGCAGTCGATCATAACTGAAAGACTGCTTAACTCTAAAACAATATTAAAGCGTTTCTTCTTTTAAATTCTGACTCAAAAGGGATTTTAACTCTTTTACATCATTTTCAGACAAATCATTTTGATTAACAAGAATCATTTCATTTTTTATTGTTCTAATATATATGTAATTTCTGAAAATCCCCCAACATTTAAAGGCGTTCCAATGATTAGTCCCGTTACCAATATCAGAACTAACTGTAATACCATCGGTATCAAAACAATATTCACGTTTTCCCGAAGTCAGTTTATTATCCATTTTAGAATGAACAATAGTTATTACTTTTTTCTGAAATGTGTTAGCTCCGTTTATGATAATCCAGATAAAGAAAACTGAAAATAATAATCCAATAATACCATAGCCAATACGACTATTCATAAAGCAGAGAATCGTATATATTAACATTATGACAGCCATCACAGACGATAACCCTGTTGCAAATTTACGTTTCTTTACATTTTTATCACTGGCTAAAACGATTTCTTTTAAAATATCTTTTATTTGTTTACATGGACCATATGGATTTTCATTTGTATTTAATTTAATCATATTGTTGATTTTTGGTTGTTCACCTGCTACATATGGTTCTACTTGTCTTAATTTATCTTGCCAACTCATTGTTATTCCCCTTCTAACATATCGTTGATGACTTCATAAACATAATCAACTTGTTTTTCTGTCTTTTCTTTTATTTGTTTTTCTACACGATTAAAAGTATAAGCATGATCAGCTTTTTCAAACATATCTAAATCATTATAAGAATCTCCTATACAATAAGAAATCACTTCTTGATCCAATAATGAA
>OLZG01000585.1_pt1 | contig 18641 bp, 20 predicted proteins | sample 1644401 | NCBI WGS metagenome assembly OLZG01 (sample SAMEA103958119, study PRJEB25191) | human gut metagenome | biome: human-associated habitat [ENVO:00009003]; feature: intestine environment [ENVO:2100002]; material: feces | place: Germany | collected 2013/2015
CCTTTTAGTAGCCTTATACTTATATCGTTGGAGCTTAATTCTGTAACGGAAGTATTGAAATTCTCACTCCTACGGAGCAATGCGTTAATCCTTGACATAAATATTGCTAATTTGAAAGGCTTTGTAATATAATCGTCGCCACCAATATCAAGTCCCATAATAATATCTGTTTCTTCGTCAGCAGCAGTAAGAAATATGATAGGTACTTTTGAAGCCAGACGTATCTTTTTGCAAAAATCAAAGCCGGAACCGTCGGGAAGCGATACGTCCAAAATAACTAAATCATATTTATCATTTATCCATAATGTATCAGCTTCCAGTGTGGTGCGGGCAACATCTATTTCATACCCCTCTTTTTTTACGGCAAAAGTCAGTCCGTTAATCAAGCTCAAATCATCTTCCAATAAAAATAGCCGTTTCATTTGTTATCACATTCCTTTCCTATTTTTGTTCTCCCATCAATCGGTTTTTCTGCGTCTTTTGGTATCAGCCACATATACCCAAGTTTTGAAACACCGGGTATGCGGTTCTCTCTGCATAGTATCTGTACACGTCGTTCAGAAATGCCCCATTTTTTAGCTGCTTCGGGGCAAGACATATATTCCATAACACCCAAGTCCTTTCTGCAAATCATATCAGTATAATTATAGTCGGGCATACGAATAATAGCAAGTGCAAGTATATGAATTATTATGGCTATAAATAGGAACTGTATAGACGTATTCAGTATGAAAGAGGAACAGTAGAATGTATATGGGTGAATAAATATGGCAAAAAGACCAACAGCTAAATATGACTTTAAGGCTTTCGGACAAGCTATCAAAGCAGCGAGAACCGAACGAAAAGAGAGCCGTAAAAAAGTAAGTGATGAAATGTATATCTCACCACGTTATCTTGCTAATATTGAGAATAAAGGACAACAGCCGAGTTTACAAATTTTTTATGAGCTTGTAACACGCTATGATATATCCGTAGACCAATTCTTTTTCCCAGATAAATCAGCGGAAAAAGATACACAACGTAGGCAGCTTGATACACTGCTTGATAGTATGAGCGAGAAAGGAATACGGGTAGTCACCGCCACAGCAAAAGAGATAGCCGAAGTCGAAACAGAGGACAAGGAAATGTCCAGAACAGAATTTTAACGAGAAGACACATTGTAATCTTTCAAGAAATACAATGTGTCTTCTGCTTTATATAACTCTATTTCACAATCTTCCAGTTTTCCCCGTTCTTTTCCAGTACAAGGTTAAACTGTGATACCTGTGTTGTCATGGTCTGGTTATCCAGATATTTCACTGCAAGGGAAGCTGTCACCTGATTTCCGTTTCGGTTGTAAACCGGATTTACCAGTTCTGAGAAAATATACTCTTTTCCCACAGGTTTCAGCACGCCCTCATTCACATAATAGGTCAGCTCCTTTGCGGTTGCCGTAGGGTACAGCTTGAAAAAGGTGGTGAGAAATTCGTTGATTTCCTCCGTAGTGATAGAATCCACCGTACCGTCACTTTGTACCGCTTTTGGGGTGTAGCCGGATTTTACGGGAACGCTGGTGATGGTAGGGTTCTGGATAATCGTCAGGTTTCCAGAGCCGTCCACATAGACTGTCACCTGATAAGCGGAACGGACAGTTTTACCGGATTCTCCCTCTGTGATATGCTGTTCCACCGTATAGGTCACTTGATAATGCTGCTCCTTTTCTTCTGTGATTTCCCATATCTGAAAATCAGTCAGGGCAGACGATACTGGGATGTCTTTTCGGACAGTATCTACATTCAGGGCTTGCAGCTCTCCGGTGAGATAGCCTTTTAAAGCATTTGTCCGGTTATCAATGGAAGCGGCGGACTGTTCCCATGAATAGTAGACTTCTGCGAAATTCTTCACAAAATTCTCTATCTTGTGGGTGTCGAGGATTTGTTCCTCAATTACTTTGGTTTCATGGACAGTATGAATGTCTATCGCCGTGAAATTCTTATAGACGGCAAACAGGAAGCTCACTGCCAGCAGCACCCACAGGGCAATCACAGTTTTTTTGTGGGTATTGACTTTGTAAACTTTCAGTTTCTTTTCTTTCTGCTTTTTCTGGTTATCCTCTTTTCTAATCTGAATCATATCGGTTCATCCTTTCTTATTTTTTGATTCGTCCGGCTCCGGCAAGGTGCTGTTGCCAGTAGGAGCCTGTCAGGTCTGCATAACCAATGGGATTTCCGGCATGGTACATCCGGTTATTTCCCACATACAGTCCCACATGGGTGATATAGGTTCCGGCGTTATAGGTGGAGTGGAAAAAGACCAAATCCCCTGCTTTTGCTTCGGACAGAGGGATGTGCTGCGTTACATTGTACTGTTCCTGTGCTGTCCGTGGCAGGGCGATTCCTGCCTTGCCATAGCACCACTGCACCAGTCCCGAACAGTCAAAGGAAGTGGAGGGAGAATCACCCCCGTACACATACGTCCATCCCTCATACTTTAAGGCTTCCTCCATGATAGCCTGCACCGTTTCATCATCAAACTGTGCCACGGTCAGGTATTGCGATACCAAGAGGACATAGAACATATTTCCGTAGGAATACCGCCAGCCTCCGTTTTTCTCTACCGCAATAGGGTTGGTGTAGGTGACTTTCTTTCCGCCGGATTTGTCCCTTGCGAAGCTCTCTGCCAGTTCAAAAGTGTATTTTTTTCCACGCCCTGCCACATAGTCTAGGAAGCCGCCGCCGTAGTTGTAGGACTGAATCACACTGTTTAAGTCACAGCCCTTTGTTTCTGCCGCTGCGAGCAGTTCCGAGAGATATTTGCAGCCCTGTTTGATGGATTCCTCTGTACTCAGGGAGTTCGGGGGAAGCCCCAGAGATTCCGAGGACTGCATAACGTCTTCCAGTGTGCCGCCGGATTCCACCTGAATGATGGCGAGCAGCACATTTAAGTATTCCTCTATGCCATATTCCCTTGCATACTTTTCCAGCATAGGTTTATGGGCGAGGACTTCCTGTGATACGCTCACGCCCCCAAAGATAAGATTTCCGCCGCTTCCTCCGTCTTCCTCATCCGAGAAGACAATCACCACCAAAAGGAGCAGGGAGAACATCATCACGAACACGCCGGAACAGGCAAAGAAAAGGTGTCTTAATTTCATGGTTTCTCCCCTTTCTTTTGTTTGGCAGCCGCTGTTACCGTTTTTGTCCACTCCTTTCTGGCGGTGGTACGCCGGATGGTAAAGTTGGATTCTTTTACCGCAGGGGCAGCCCGTTTTCGTTCCGGTATCACAGGAGCCGTATCATTTTGGACAGGTCTTGCCGGACGGGGAGCAGCAGATGTAGGGGTTGTCTTTTGTCTTTCCTCTGGTTTGTCTGGGGAAGCCGGAGGGACTATCTGGCGTTCTGTCCTTACAGGCGGTGTCTGTTCATGGTGGATGGAAGAAGCCTTTACCACCGGAACCGAAGTCCGTTCTGCCACAGTTCCCCCATAAGAAACCTGTCCCCGTTCCCTGATGGATGGGGAAGCTGGCTGTATAGCTGGCTTTCCTGTATGAGTGGTATCTGCATGGTTTCGGAAATCTTCCGGCTGCTTTGCAGTAACAGGGCGTTCATGGACAGGAGCCGCCCCTTTTGGTACTTCGGAAGCTCTCTGTTGCGGCTGTTTTGCCTGTTCCAGTTCCGCCCTGCGTTCTGCAATGGTCTGTCTGTGGCTTTCTGCCTGTGCATTCCGCTGTTTGGCTCTGGCAATTCGGGTCTGGGTCATGCTGGAAGTAAAATCCCTTACGCCCTCTGATACCTGTGTTTTCCCGTGGTAAAGGGCGTACTTTGCATTGACAGGCAAATCCTTTGCCTGCTCCCGAAGCTGTCCGGCAGTATCGGCTATCTTATCTTTGGTATCTGCCGCCGCACCTACCGCAGAGCCAGCCCGTTTCCATACGGATTCCTTTTCCGGTGCTGCCTGTCCGTCTGGTCTGCTGTGGTCTGCCTGTGTCCGTTTGGAAGAGCCGGAGTGGGAAGCAGTTCTCTGGTCTGAACCAGCCTGTTTTCCTGCGTGGTAGGCAGCCGTTCCAGCCCCAAGAGCCGCCACGGAACGTCCTAACTTATGCTGTAAACGGTGCATATGGGCGTGCATGAGCATACGGGGTCTTCGCATGATACGGCTCCCCATGCTTTGGGAATCGCCGCTCTGTAAGGAGAACATCCCCATCAAATCCCCCAGCTTGAAATAGATTCCGGCAAAGGTCACTATCTGCAAGAACGCCGTCAGGAAGAACGGATATTCCCCAGACAGGTTGTAGAGCATGGTGGAAATACTGAACGCTACCGTGATAATCAGGGTGATTCCGGCTCTGGTAAGGATGGTATTGAACAGTTTCGTAATGGCACGCTTTGACATCCCCTCAAAAGAGGGAACCATGCTAAGGAGGAAGCTCACAGGCAGGAACATGGCGTAAATGATAAAAAGCACCTGTGAGAAAATCATTATCCCCGTGAGCAGGAATACAAAAATGGAGATACCGATATTGAAGATAAATAGGAAGAAGACGGTTCCCAAGCGGTTGATGGTCTTTGTGATGGTAAGGTTGGTGTTTTCCCTGTCTTCGATTTCCTCCACAACGATTTCTTCCCTGTCCTGCCCGTTGTTTTCATCTGGGCTGGTTGAGAGCAGGCTTTCCACACGGTCAGCTCCAATGCTTTCCACATCCGAATTGCCATATTGCAGCAGGAGCCAAGGCTGCTTGACCTGAATGGAAAACAGGCTGTCCCGTATCAAATCCACGCTGTCTTTTCCTTGACTTTCCGAGTTCGGCAGCACAATCTTTGTACCAAGGGTCAGGCTGGCATTGCTGATGTCTGCGGAAAATTCATTGATTTTCCCGATATAATCAGGGGCATAGGCGATAAGGGCAGCGGACAGCACGAACACCACCACGAAATTGACAACGGCATGGATGGCTTTTGTGGTTTCCCGTTTGATAAGCCCTGTATAGGCAACGTAAATCCCCACCACCAGAATGAGAATCAGCAGGAACCCGATATAAAATCCCTCCGAGGATAAGCCGCTGGTGGTAACGCCAGCAAGGGTCTGCATATTTTTCCCGATAGAATCCGCCGTAGAGGAAATGAAGTCCAGCGAGTAGGCTTCCTGAATCAGATACCCTGTGGCGTTGGAAAGGTACAGGCTGATTGTCCAGATAAAATTTGTGATGGCATACAGCCCGTACATCACCTGTTTTCCGATACCGTCCAGCCAGTTCCACGGCAACCACGACCAGCTATTATCCACATAAAAATCAAGCTGGTAGTTGGAAAGGGGATATTTTGAGTAAAGATTTTCTGCGTTTATGGTATCGTCCACAAGCCCCGTCGCATGAGCCACCGTCCCCAGAAGTGAAAGCAGGATAAGGGAGAGTGCCACCACGAACAGAGCCATTTTGAGAAAGTGGAAAATCTTCTTTTTTGTGAACGCACCTTTTATCCTTTCTTTCATCACTCCACCTCATTTCTCTGTACGGGCGGTCTGGTATCAAAGGCGTGTAGCAGTTCTTCAAAAACTGGGTGTATCTGTACCACACCGACACGCCCGTATAAGTCCTGCAATAAGCATTGTCCGTTCTCCAAATCACGCAAGCGTTTCTGGTTGTTCTCGTCGTCCTTGTCGATACCGAAAAATTCTAAGGTCTGTTTTATCTCGTTGATGTCAGTAGAACGAAAGGCAAATTTCAAGCCGATATTGTTTTTCAGACTTTCCTTTGACACGTCGCCAGAAGATTGTGTAACAAAATAGACGCCTGCCTGCATAGCTCGTCCAGCACGAACCAGCTTATTTGATAAGGTTTCGCCTTGTGCCACATTTAAGAACGCCCACGCTTCGTCCAAATCGACAATCTTAAAAATACTTCTGTCCGAATGGATAAAATCAAGGGCAAAGGTACTAATCACAATCAGCATAGACACCGACAATAATTCAATGGTCGTGTATTCCTCAAAGGTTGTGTCCTTATCTGGTAATACTAAGTCCGCTACTTGAATGATATTGAGCTGATTATCCAGACTGATTGCATTTTCCACCGTACCGTCTGAAAACAGCAGATGTGCAAAGTCGTAGTCCGTGAAGCTGTCGATATGGTCTGCGATATTTCTTGATATGGGCGTATCTTCACGGCGTAGCTCGTCTATTACATGGAGCAAGCCCCGACTGTCGCTCTGGGTTACGGAGCGTACCGCTTTACGAAGCACGGGGAATTTTTCGCCGTCCCTAGAGGAAATACCAGTAAGGAATGTCAAGATGTCGATTGCCAGACTTTCAGCGTCTTTTACATTCTTCATAATCACAAATGGGTCAAGAAGCCCTGCATTGTCCTTGTCGCTGGTAAGGTTTACGATATTGATTTCATGGGCGATTTCTGGGAGCGTTTCTTTCCAGTTGCCTCTCTCGGCTTTGGGGTCTAAAATGACTGCTTGACCGCCAAACAACACCGAATAATACACCAGAAGATTGTTGCAGAACGACTTTCCACCGCCAAGCGAACCGACAAAAGCAGAAGCAAGGGCATTTGTAACTGTGCCTTTTACGCCCTGCGAAGCTAAAGACGGTTGCAGGTACACATTTCTTCCCGTATCAACGGAATAGCCCATATAGATACCCGTAGTTTCCCCTAACTGCTGGGTCGCTCCAAAACCAAGCCCTGCCAAGAAGTCTGATTTTACATACTGCACATAGTCATTGATATATCGCTTGCTGGCAGGTAAAAATTCAGAATGAAGCCCCAGCATATCGCCAGCAGGACGCACCAGTTTTACATTGAGGTCGTCGTAAAAGTCCTTGACTTCATCACAACGGCGTTTCAGCTCGTCAAGATCGGGTGCAGACACCCGTATAACGTAGCTTAACTTATACATACTTTCTTTTGTCTGGTCTAAGTCCGTTTCCAGCTCGTCCACGCTGTCTAATGCGTCCACCACATTTGAGCTGGTTTCACTTCCTGCTTGATAGGCGTGATTGTCAAGGTCTTTCAATTCCTTTTTCTTATTTCTTACGGTGCTAAGAGCCTTTCTGTTCTCCACGATTTCTACATTCATAGAAGTATCAACGGGGAACGTAAACTGCTGTTGCTGGAAATAGAAGATTTCAGAGGACGGAAAATCAAGCTCGCCCACAATCGCATTGACGGTAAAATAGGACACATAGCTTTCCCTGTCCTCATGCTCCAAGCGTAAATATCGCTGACTTTCTTCAATCATACACCTTGTCGGACGGATAATGTCATAATACTTTATCAGCGTTTCTTTCTTGTATTTCTTCTTTGGTAGCTGGTACTCATAATCTTCATAGGCGATACCGTCCCTGCCGTAAAGATGTTCCATGAGATACCCAAAATCATGGATTTCCAAGCGACGCACCTTAAAGCGACGGGAGATTTTATTTTCCAGTAACTTTTCCATTTTCATGTAACGGTTGATTTCATCATTCGGCATGGAAACAAAGTCATTCATCAGCGTGTGGTTTACTTCATGGAGAAATTCCTTGAATGTCAGCCACGCCGATTTTTTGATGTTCTTCAGATTGAGCTGTTCTTCCGTAACCATGAGCTTAAAGCCAAGAAAAAAGCGGTAGTCCACTTGATTGTCCCCAATCATAGATACTAACGCTTCGGTCTGTTCGTCTATCTTCTGGTAGGCAACTTCCTTTAATTTTCCAGTTACCAGTTTCTTTGACTGTTCCTGCATACTGCGGATTGAGCTTTCTGTGGCAATCTGCAACGCATGAATTTTACCCTCACGGGACTGTGCGATAAGCTGTCGGAAACTGTCATGCACGATAAATTTCTGCTCTGCGGATAGGAAAGAATAATTGTATGGTATCAGCTCATAGTAAGCGAACACCTCATTGTCCTTGTTCCAGACAAGGTTATTGTCAATATATTTTATCGGGAACATAGTTCACACTCCTTACTGCCGTGATTGTTTCATTCAAGGTCTGCTTATGCAGTTTTACGGCTTTTCCTGCATAAGTGATTTTAGGTCGCAGGGCATAGGTTATCTGTGATTTCAAAAAGCTGTACGGCTTCTTTCCGTCAAAGGTTTTCTGCGACATGAACCAAGTGAGAGCAACGGGAATACCAAAGTATTTGAGAAATGCTCCCTCAATCATGGAAAGTGGGGGAATATCCCCAAACAGAATGATGATAAATTCCGTAATCACAAACCATGTAATCTGTGTAAAGGTAACGGGAAAGGGTAAGTTAAAGTCATTGATTGCATACAAGACTTTTTCCACGTTCCAGATACCCGTATAAGATTTAATCTTTTTCAAGTTCTTTCAGCTCCTTTCGTAAGTTCTTCAAAGAGAAAAGGACAGCCATTTTCAGACTGCCCCTTAAAAGAGAAATACGCTGTCAGTAGCAACCATGCTTGTCGCTGATCTTCCAGCGTTAATATGGTATCTCGCACATACCTCGGCTTGTTTCAATAAAGCAACCGCCCATATCCAAATCTCGCCCGTAGGCTTCATAGTCAATGTAGTTCTGTAAGCTGGGTGGAATGTCCCCAAGTGCCTGCAATTCGTCTATGTAGTAGTAGGCAACGTCTGTCATGGTTTCACAGTCGGGATAATAATAAATATCGTCCTTGTGTTCCACGACTTCTTCCAGCGTCCCGTAGTGGCTGATAAATTCGTCCAGACACTCTACAATATAGTCGGGAAGTTCCTCTATCATTTCATACATCTCATTGAGTTCTTCAATGGAAACATACTCGCCAATCGCAATGGGGAAGTTGTCGGTATCATGGATTGCGTATTCCTCATACTGTTCATTCAAGCCGATTTTTTCTTTCACATCTTCCTCGTCAATAGGAAAAGTGAACCAAGCACCGACTAAATAGCCCTCATTGTATTTGCCAAGATTAGCAATATAAACCGCCATATCATCAATCATAAGCACCACCTCATTTCCTACTCTGGCAGTTCAAAGATACCGTGTTCTGTTACTAAAAATTTCCCGTGTTCCTGCAAGTGAGAAGCATAGGCTTCAAAGTCAAAGTAATATTCTTGACAGTCCTCGGATAAATGCTTGAATGTCGGGTCATTCATCAGCTTTTGCCTTGCAACATCTATCATGCTTTTGCAGTCGGGATAAACCGTAATCACGTTCCTGCAAATATAAAGTGCTTCTAAATTTTCATACACGGTAAGAAGTGCTGTATATTCTTCCTGCATATCGCTTGAAAGCTGGCGGTACATAAAATCTAATTCGTTGAGCTGGTACACGCTTGTATGTTCGTGGACTTCATCAGCATAAGGCAACACCTTTTCGATAATGCGGTAATCCCCACTTTCTGCACCGACACCTAACTTTTCTTCAAACTCGGCAACATCTATCGGCAGTTCAAACCAGTATGATATTGTTTCTTCGCCAGTTGTTCCTTTCGTTTCCACCAGCACCCTTGTTTCCTGCATTGTTCCTCACGTCCTTTCTGTTGTTTCATCACATCTTGTAAGGTCTGGTACGACATACCAAACACATATTTAGAAAAATCTTCTAACTGTCTTTCTTCATAATCGGCAGGGTTCAACCGTTTCATTTCCTGCCACACCTTACGCTTGTAAGAGGGCAGGTCGGAAATGTATTCACAGCCGACTTTTGCCTGCATATCCTTAAAAATATCGTTCATGTAATCACTCCAATCTGAAATTTTAGGTAAGAAAAAAGCAGTCAATCCTAAGACCAACTGCTTTGCATATAAATATAAATTTGTAAACTAAAATTTTCGGAAGTTTTTTTGTATTTTGTGTAGCCATAGTCCAGCAATACCAGCTATAATTGCCAAGAAAAAAACTGCGGTAGGAATAGAATGATTTTTTACTATAATCGCAATTACCCCAGATACTAAAATACCAATCCCTACGAATAAAACAGGTTTTCCTAATTCTTTTGCATATCCTTTTTTGTTATCAGTAGTATCAAATACTTTACCATGAACAAAAGAGTAATTTCCCTTTAATAAAGAAATACTCACGAATATAAGGATAGCAGAAACAAACCACATCATTATACTAAATCCTAACATAAAATATCACTTCCTAAAGTTGTATTTTTATATCCATATTATATCACCCCATTAACAACATCACAATAAAAATTTATGCACCGATAATCTTGTTGAATAGCTCTAACAGTACATCTTTCACACCGCCGGCGTTAAATACCAAACCGACAGCAATCAAGGCAACTACCAAGAAGCCGATAAGTTTGGAAAACTCACGCTTGAACCCTAAGTAGATACCGATAACCACAATCGCCATAAGCACCAAGCTCTGTGCGTTTGATAAAAACCATTGATACAAATTTTGTCCGAAATTCATTTAATTGTCCTCGCTTTCTTCTAATTGTTTCATTTCATAGTCAGCTTCTTTGCCGACATTCAAAATACACATCAAGACTACGCCGATACCCATTCCCATAGATACCAGTAGGAAGTCTTTTAATAATACCCACATTTTTTATCACTCCTAACTTTCCACCAAATCTTTTGCAGGGGTCGTCTGCTGTTTGATTATCATTTCATGTTTTTCTGTGAGCTTTGCCTGCTGTTCGATTGTTTCCATGTAGTCTGTACCGTTTCCCTTATCAATTCTTTTCAGCATTTTCAAGGTCGGTGCTACCTGCCTTTGTACCCAACGCAATGTACGGTCTAAGGTGTAAGGCTCTGGCTTTGTCGTCAGCTTCAAGCTCTGTCTGTTATCGCCGATAAACCAAGCCCAGCGGTCATTGAGTTTCCAGTCATTTTTCCGCTTGTCTGGTTCTTCATCAACAAACCGCACATACTGGTTGATGATAGAAAAGGCGGTCTGCTCTGCGTCATAATAGGTCAGCAAATCCCGTACTGCATAATAGGCACGTTCATTGCGAAGCCGTATCTCAAAACGGTTGATAATATCAGCTTCTTCCAGCGGTGTCCCCAGCTTGACGTACTGCTCATAGTCCTTTTCATAGATACAGAAATACACATCTGATTTCAGCGAACCAAGATAAAGGGTGCGTCCCATATATTCTCTGTCGTCCTCTCTGTGCTTGATAAGCTCGCCCGACTGGTAAAACTTATAACTTCTGGACTTTCCGATATATTCCCGTTTCCTGCATTTTTCCGCAAGCTCTGGAATATCCAAAATGCCCGTATGGTCGTTGATAGCAAGGTCGATACGCTTCATCACGCCACCGTCTACCAATGCGTCCATGAGGAAGTCATACCAGCTTCTTTGCTGTGCCAGCAGGTAACTTTCAAACTGCCTGCAACCACGCCCCTTTAACTCTAAAAGGACACCTTTTTCCTCGTCAGCCGACGTATAGATAAAGATGTCCCCTAAAGAATAATGCTCCGTATAACTGTAATGTCCGTAATCTTCATGGAGCATATAATTGATATTCAGTTTTAATATATCTTTGATGATGTGCTGTATATCCAGCGTGGGAAAACGAATTTTCACATAATCAAACAGCATGGTAAGCGGTGCTTCTGGATTGAACCTTGCCAGTTCTTTATACAGAGTTTCCAGAAGTTCCTTTGACGGCTTCATTTTTCCACTTTCTATCTTGTTGAGATATTCCCTTGTGATACCAGAAGCCACCGCCAGTCTGCCTTGTGAGATACCGTAAGCAATCCGTTTCTCCCGTAATTCTTTTATCCATTGTTCTTCATTCAGAACCATACCCCCAATCTGTAAAGTGTGAAGTTTTTTAAGGCGACTTCACAGCCGATTTTTGTTAGAAAATCATGCCAGAAGCCTTATGTTTCCTATGTTTTTTGTCTATTGTCTATTTGCAAACGTACCCCTCTGTTAGATACCGAGGGGTTTTACCTGCTGGCGTGGCTAACGCCACACCAGCAACGGCTAGTCCGAGCCGTCGCCTTTCGCTTCGCACGTCGCCGTCCCGTCCTGCCTTGCTTGTGCAAGAAAACCGATTGTCTGCAAAAAATCATGTCCTTTCGGGACTAAAGGCGTGTAAAATTCACTTATGACGCTTGTTCCCACATCACAATAGCCACGCCCTTTGATACGCTTTTGGAAAAACTGCTTTTTCACATCTGAACCAAACAGCATACCGTAACCTAACTCGCTGATACGCCCCAATCCCACACGGAAATTGAAGTTATCTCTGATACCGTCCGAGAAATATTTTGCGTCTGGACGCTGGCAGGCAACGATAAGGAAATAACCTGCTTGTCGTCCTAACATGACGATTTTCTTTAACTGGCTAAGTAAGCCCACACTTTCTTTTGTCCCCAGCATTTCAAAAAACGCCACATATTCATCAAAGATAAGAAAGCAGGGTGGCAGTCCCAGATAGGCGTAATTTTCGCCCGTCTTATAGTTCGGGTGTCGTTTCATTTGCTCGCTTCGCTGTACCATGCCCTCATAAAAGGCACGGACGCAATCTATCATTTCTTCTTTGGTGTGATACACATTTCCCATAACTGTCCCTAAGTCTGCAAGGTCAGCGTTCTTCGGGTCTAAGATGTAAAGGACAGCGTCGGTATGCAGTAAGGCTTCAATGAGCGTCAGCAGAAAATAGGTTTTACCGCCACCAGTCCCACCAGCGATAAGGGCGTGAGGGAGTGCGTCATATTCCCAGACAAGATTTTTCATCAATCTAAGACAGCCGTTTTCTGCCCGTACTTCATCAATGGTAATGCGGTTCGCTATCATATCATAAAGCAGGGTATATTCGATATAGCCGTCATGCAGGGTCTTGTCGGTCAGCTCACAATACAAGCCACTTTCCAATTTATCCTCTAACCGTAAAAGCTGGTCTTGATATTTTCCTAATGTGATTTCACAGCGGATATGAAGCAGTCCCTTTTCCATTTGATAATAAATCTTTGGAAACCAGACGATTTTTTCCCTTGATCTGCTTTGCAGGTCAGTAAAAAAACCGCTGTCTTGTACGGTATCGGCTTCATACCACTTATTTTCCAGTATCATTCTTGCCAGCTTTTGACGGTGCAGGAGCTTCTTGAAACTGTCGTAACAGAAGCGGTAATACAGAAAAGCGACCAATGCACAAACACCAGTCGCTATCAGTATGGTTATGAAGTTGTAAGGGGAGAGCGTCAAGCCGTTTTCTAACAAGCTGAAATGTTCCCAATCGGTACGCATGAGCTGTTTCATATTCAGTAGCAGGAGAACCGCCACGAATACAAACAGAAGCGTCCCTATGGAAAAATGATAGACAAGGTGCTTGTCGCTGGCTCTGATACGGTGTCCTTTATTCCAAATCTTACGCATAAAACAATCTCTCCTTTCTGTGTACGAAAAAAGCAGTCAATCCTAAGACTAACTGCTTTAAACTGTCTTTATTCAAAAATAAATATATCTTCTATCGGAGCTTTTACAGCTCTTGAAATATCTATTGCCAATTTAAGTGACGGATTATATTGTGCTTTTTCTAATCTCATAATAGTTTCACGACGAACACCTACAATGTCAGCGAGTTGTTCTTGTGTTAATTCTTGTGCTACACGATATTTTTTTAAATTACATACAAACTTTGCTTCCATAATTTATTCCCTTTTTTCATAACGATATAATAAATAGTTGCTAAGAAAAAGAACAAGAGCATAGATAAGTGAAACAGAAATCAGCATAAACATTGCACACCATTCAACATTACGGGAAAACATACCTATTGCCATAAGCCAGATAACTACAAATAATAGTTTAAAACCTATCTTGTAGGCTTCTAATTGTGCCTTACGTTTATTTTCTTGAAAAAGCTCATCTTCTAAGATATGAGAAAGTTTACCTTCAAAGAAAAAACTGAAAAAACCAAAAAATATGAAAAAAGTAAAAGGAAATATTTCTCCAAATTTATAGTATGTCCAAAATCCGCCAAACCCCAGAAAACCAAACATTCCACAAAATCCCCAGTAAGGAGAAATTGTTCTTGAATATCGTTTTTCCCTGCTGTTTTTTAAAAAGACATTTTTAAAGCAGATAATTATTATATAGATAGCATATAGTGCTATTAAAGCTCCAATTACTAACATAGGAATATCCTTGTAAGAAAATACATATTCCGACATATCCATATTTTTGACCCAGCGTCCATTATTGTATAATAGGGAGTAGATTGTACCAACAATAAGCAATAAAGCACACCCTACCCCCATAAAAATAATTTTTTTAATTTGTTTCTTTGACATATTTATCTCTCCTTTCAAATGAGATGTTTTTGTATCTTTATGAGATAAATATATCACTCCTCATTGTTTGTGTCAATCAAAATTAAGACAAATACATCACTTTTATTTCTTCGGCTGTCCCTGCGTTGTAGGGTTCTGTGGACTGCCTGCGTTCTGGTTGCCTTTATTCTTCAATACAATATCCTCTGCCTTTACATACCAGTCCACATCTGCACCCGTATAGGTTTTTCTTGATACCGTATCGGCTACGGGATTGACAAGCTCCACAACTGCATTGTACGGAAATTCCCTTAACGGTACTTCTGGCGGTACGGACACGGGGATAATTCCACCATGCAGACTGCACTTCAAATCATAGATACGCTTTTTAAGCTGGGTACTCGGTGTCCCGTCCTCATTCTGCAAGAACACATCACGCACCGCTGTAAATTTTAATTCTCCAAATGTTTTCTCTTTGTCAATAACAAACCCGTTTGATAATCTCATAAATTCTTCACTCCTTTACTTTTCTTCAACTGCTACAATATCATCAGCAACTAACACATAATCGGTATGTCCCATATCCCCGATTGCGTAACCTCTGCCGTATAACTTCGGATTGACAAGTTTTACTTTCTGCTCATACTTGAAATGCTTTTCGCCAGCCTGCACGGGAATTTCTACCACAACATTTTCGCCTTTCTGTACGTCAGAATAAAGGTTATAGCTTCGTCTGGCTAAGACCCTGCGGTTATTTTTATCTCTTTCAAAGACTGGCTCGCTTTCGCCTGCAAATTCAAGAGTTCCAAAAGACTGTGCCATATCTGGCACGACATATTTCATTTCCATATTGTTTTACCTCGTTTCTTTCTATTTTTTATAAGTTAATTGATTGTGATTTCTTATTCTGGCAGTTCGGGAAGTACCAGCAATCCCCCAGATAGTAAAGGGTAAAATAAATGCTTACGCACCCTTGACTATCCGTGTTCTTGCAGGTTGTAGGCAGACAAGCCAGAATAAGCGGAAGTCTGCCGTTTGACAGCTTCGGCGGAGAGCGTGATTTTTCTTTCCTCATACCGTTACCGCCTTATGATTTCTTCATTTTACGGCGTTTGTAAAGATATGTTCCAGCCAGTCCACCAGCAGACGCAAGCAACATCACGATAAATGCCATTACATTTGTACTGTCGCCCGTTTTGGGACTGTCGCTAGGTCTGTTAGGCTTTTCCGGTGTCGGTGGTGTTTCGGGTTTCTCTGGTTCTTCTGGCTTTTCCTTAAAGGTAATCGTCTGTCCCTTATCCTCAATATCCTTATGCTCGGTAACTTTCTTCGGCTCGTCTGGATTGCTTAAATCGTATAATTCCTCAAAAGTTACAAGCTGTTTGCCGTCAAGAGAAGTAGCGTCAAACGTAAAAGCAACTTCCACTTTCATAGTTTCGCTGTCAGCAATAAAAGTGTAATCACTTTCCACACGTTTTCCATTGATAAGAAGTTCTGCATTTTCTTCTTTCAACATCTGCCAGCCCACAAGTTTGTACTGTGTACCGACTTCTAAGCCCTCTAAGGTTACGGTATCAATGATTGTAACGTCTTTTCCTGCTTTAAGCTCTTTGTTGCCGTCCTTATCGGTAGCGGTAGTATGTATCTTGATGATACGCTCTGTGATAAGTACCGTTTGCCCGTCGTCCTCAATGTCTTTGTGTTCTGCAACTTTTACGGGTTCGTCTGGATTGCTGAAATCATACAATTCTTCAAAGGTAACAAGGTTCTTGCCACCTAAAGCAGACGCATTGAATGTATAGGAAATTTCCACTTTCATTTCTTCATCATCAGCGACAAAGGTATAATCGTTTTCTACACGTTTCCCGTCAATGATAAGCTCGGCGTTTTCTTCCTTTAACATCTGCCAGCCTTTTAACTGATACTTCGTGCCTTTTGTAAGTCCGTCTAATTTGACAGTATCAACAATCGTAATCTCTTTTCCTGCAAGGATAGTCTTTTCGCCGTCTTTGCTGGTCGCTGTGGTATGGATAGAGATTTCTTTTTCGTATTCATCAGTCAGCGTTCCTAAATCAATCACAAGGTTATTTCTTGATATCACGATTTCAAAAGGTGGGATAAGTTCAAAGCCTTTGTTACTATCGCAACGCATTTCTTCAATGATGTAGGTATCATAAGGTAATGCACCCTTGCTGTCGTCTGGTTCAGAAGTTCCAAACCATACACCGTCCTCGCTGGTCTTTCCTGCGTTTGTATTGTGCTTATGAGAAGCCCAGTCAGCAGAAGTGGAGAATTGCCCGTTATCATCAGTTACCACTACATGATTTTCACCCGTCGTCTTGCTTGTGATCCTAAAGGGAACATCAGCAAGACGCTTGTGTGTACCTGCACCGATTTTTACACCCTCAATATCTCCACGCTTAATCTGATTGTAGATAGAATGGGCTTTGTCGGTTAAGTCCACGATTTTTCCATTTTCTGTAATTGTAAAATCAATCGGTTTTGCACCGTCAGTTAAGTAACCGTCGGGAGCTTCACTTTCAACGATACGGAATTTTCCATAAGGTAAGAGGTCAGAAGAAGTAGAAGCGATACCCTCAATATCTGTACGAATTATCTTTACCACTTCATTTTTCTTGTATAGCTTGCCCTCAACCAAAACAGAATTATTATTTAATGAAATGATGTCAAAGGCAGTATCTTTCAAGGTTGCACTTCCTTGTGGCTTTGTATCGCCCGTTTCTAAATCTCGTTTCTGAATTTTGACACCGCCACGGATAACCTTGTCTGATACGGAAAACTGGTTACTTCCAGATAATACGGCAAGGTCGCCGTCCTCTGTAATTTGTGTAAGGTATAAGCCTTTTATCTGTTCAGACTTATCGCCAGCCTGCATATATGCACCGTCCAGCAAGTAGCCGTTTGGAGCTTTTGTTTCCTCAACAGATAGTGTTCCTAAAGGAAGAACCGCTTTGCCGTCCTGCATATAGAAGCTGTCGCCAGATACCTTGTAAGCGTCCGCTAATTTTGTGATGTAGTGAGTTGTCCCGTCGCTGTCTGTTTCAGCGATTGTCTTTGTAACCCATGTACGAGTAGCTTCGGCAGGGAGATTGTCTTTGTTATAGAAGCCAGCATAATACTTCCATGTAAATTCCGCACCTGCTAAAGAAGCGTTCCCCTGCGGATTGTCTTTCTGTGTTTCCATATCAATCTTGAAAAGCTCAATCAAAGTGTCCGTTACTTTCGGTGTATCTGATACGTTCAAGGTTGCTGTTTCGCCAGCTTTGATTGTCAATGGATAGACTGTTTTATCCACTTTATATCCTGCTGGTGCGGATAATTCCTTGATATAGACTGTGCCTGCTTTTACCTCTACAACATCTGTATTTCCGTTTTCATCAGTCGTAAGGGTGGCAAGCTGTTTCGTGCAGTCCTTATCAGCAAAGACACCGTATGTTGCACCAGCGATAGAGTAATTCCCGTTACCGTCGGTAATGCTGGTATTACTGGAAGTCTTTTGCAGTTTCGCATTTCCGACATTCAGCTTCGCCCAGAATTGTCCCAATTCCTGCCCCTCGCCAGAGTAGATATAACCGCCACATTCATAGCGTCCTTTATTCTCTTTGACAAAGGCTTTTGCACCAGAGAAAACTTCGTCCTGCGTTGCCTTTGGAATTTCATCATAAGAAGCTCGCACGTTATCACATTGCCAGCCAAGATGTACGCTCAATCTCTGCCAGACCACACATTGTTCCAACAGATAGACTTGTTTATAGTTCAATTCCTTGTGAGCTTCGCCATACTGTTTGACATACTCTAAGGATAACGCCACATCTGAAATCTGGTCGGCACTCATGCGTGAGCTTGCGTCAGCTCTGGTCTTGTAGCCATTCTTAAAATCTGTATTGATGTCGATACAATAGGCAGTTTCGCCCTCGACTTTCATATAGCCCTCATTGAATGTCGAACCGATAGAACCGTCATTCATTACTTTTTCAATGATACCGACACGCTCTGCACTTTCCGTCCAGTATTGCTTACTTTCTGCATGGACGGGTGTAGTCGGTAAAGCAGTAACGACAGTTGCAAGAGCTAAGAAGCCCGTACACAATCGTTTCCATGTCTTTTTCATAAATCTAATGCTCCTTTCATTTTGAGTAATAAAATAGCCGTCCAATAAGAACGGCTGGAAATAGAAAAGGAACGTCATTTTAGGCGTTCCATAGTCTATAAAATATTCAATTTTTTTCTTGTTTCAATACTGATGTGCTGTACCATATCTTTGCATATCTAGGAAAACTTGCGTATCAAGGCTCATTCGTTAGTAGTAAATAAGTAGTAAATTGATGTATTTGTTCCCTTGAAAATGCTGATAGATACTGTGTTTTAGCGGATAATCAGATTTTTATTGTGTTTTTTACATAAAAACCAATAAAGCAGACTATAGATAATATTCTCAGTAACGCAGCCAAAAGTAGAATG
>OLZG01000619.1_pt1 | contig 17954 bp, 10 predicted proteins | sample 1644401 | NCBI WGS metagenome assembly OLZG01 (sample SAMEA103958119, study PRJEB25191) | human gut metagenome | biome: human-associated habitat [ENVO:00009003]; feature: intestine environment [ENVO:2100002]; material: feces | place: Germany | collected 2013/2015
CCCGCCACACGTGCCCCTTCGCAAAATGCCTGCCATCAGTTTAAGCCCCCTTGAACCACCTAGTACAGGGACATTATATGGCGTTCCGGACGGACTTTGCACCCTACCTAGTGCGCTTAAGCATGAGCGATTTTCTAAAACTATACTTCTATGACACTGGCTTGGCGGCCAATCTGCTGGACATCGGAAGGGCGACAGGTCACTGTACGCAGTCGAGGTCAAATCGTCCGCCACGTACCGAACAAGCGCCTTCGAGAATCTGGAGGATCTCGCGCCGATCATGGGAGTGGACACAGACCATCGGTTCGTCGTCTATGGCGGCAGCGAATCCTTCCCCACACGGCACGGCAAAGTGCTGGACTTCGACAGTCTCGGGGCTTTGATCTCCTGATCGGACCGACCCCCGGGCCCGTCTGGCTTATAGATGGCGAGTGTTGGACGGGAATAGACAGTTCGGGGGCATGTTTTGTACCCCTGAACTGGCAAATAAGGCGCACCATCCGCCATCTATAAGCTAGATAGCATAAGTCAGGCCTCAGCGGAGGCAGGATTGGGCCCAACTTCCTTGTCCAGCTTGTTGCGCAACCTCACCACATCGCGCTCGAGCTCGTCGATACGACGAGCCTGCTGCCTGATAATAATGCCGGCCGTATCACCGTCGAACAGTCCGAGAGACAACGGATGAACGTCATTCGACGCAGCCGTTGCGGCAGGCTTCGGCTCAGTGGCCGTATTGGCGATGTCTTCAAGACTCCGCCTCGTCGCCAACGCACGCTTATACCGCGCCGCAAGCTGCGCTATGATCTCACCATCGGTCATGGTGTTGCTGCCGTTCACGGATTTGATGGCAGCTTCCTTCCAGCGCGCCACGCTACGTTCGATACGCTTGTATCCGACAAGTTCCGGCGGTAAACCCGCTTCACGAAAGATTTTGGTTGGCGATTCCCCCGCAAGATATCGGATGGTGCACACCTGTCTGAATGTGTCGGAATAGGTGATACGATCACGAGTCACATTGGAAACAGCCGGCAATCCACGCAACAGCTGAATCTCCTCGTCACTGAATGCTCCCCCACTGCGCATCGCAATACCTCCCATTGATGCTTCGTTGCTTTCTTTTGCGGATGTGCCTGCGATTCTATGGCCCTCCTTCCGTGCAATACCCCCACTTCACTCCCCTGACTAACAGCCCCCATAACGGTTCACGTTTCCAGATTCCGTTTGTTGCAACACATCCCACTGAAACGCCTTATACCCTCGAAAAACGCAATGTCCACCCACATCGGGTGGCACGTCCAAAGCAACGGTAATATGGCGCAATCCAAGCAATCCCATATGAAATACAGAGCAATACAAAAGGCCGACCCATAATGGGTCGACCTTAAATCACTCCGAATTGGTGTTCTTAACGAACACCGTCAGAGCTGGGCGATCAGGCCTCGGCGTTCTGACGAGACTTGATGGCGATGGTCACGCCAGCGCCAGCCACGAGCAGAGCCACAACGGTGAACAGCATGGTTCCCGCAGCGCCGGTGAGCGGCAGCTGGGTGATGGACTTGATGTTCTTCACGGTCTTTTCAGACGTGTTGACCAAGCCAAAAGCATCCTCATCGAAAGTGGCATTGCCATTCTTGTCAATGGTGACAGTGAACGACGGCAAGAAAGTGTTCATATAACCCTGCGGTGCCTGAGTCTCCGTAACCGTGTAAGTACCTGCCTTCAAGCCAGAGAAGGTGACGTTACCGTTGCCGCCAGAAGTCTGAGTCGTGCCGTATTCCTGACCATTCACGGTCGGAAGCATACCAGTCTGGTTGTCAGCAACAGACAGCTTAAAGGTTGCGCCTGCAAGGGCTTTACCATCGTTATCCCGCTTCTCAAAGTTGAAAGAGAACAGCTTAGTAGTTACGGTGTCATAACTACCGTCATTCTTAACCAGCTTGTTGCTCACGCCGTTGCCCGTGGCTTCGGAGTTCACCACAGCCTTGTAAGTAACAACAATGGTTTTACCGGCAAGTTCAGCGAGCTTTGCAGGAATCACCGTAACAGTGAACTCATTAGTACCGTTACCCTTATAATCGGACAAGCTGCTGAAATCAGTAGTGAAGTAATCCGCGAAAACAACAGAATTCCCATCAACGGTTGCGCTGAAAGAATCAGCCTTGACAGTCAGGCCAACGCTTGGAATATCGTGGAAAACAAACGCTTCCGGCTTCGGGTTAGCCACATGACCCGTCAGGGTATAGGTCAGGGTCTCACCGACAGAAACACTCGTCGCGGAGACAGTCTTGCTAGGCTCTTTGACGGCAGAATTCTTGAAATTCACCGTAGTGTCCTTCGTCGGATTAGTGAGCACACCATCCTTGACTTCTCCAGAAGAGACAATCATTGGAACAGCCTTGGTGACGCCAGCAGTCGCATCGGTGTTATCCACGACGAGATAGATACCAGCTGGCAGCGTAACCGTAGCCGAAGTGCCAGTCACAGTGAATTCCGGAGCTGGGGTGACAGCAGCCAGATTCTGCTGCTGGGCCAATGCTTCAGCAAACTTACGAGTATTTCCTTCAGCCCACGGACGAGTAAGCGACTGATCAAGCTTGCCGTCAGCTAGAGCCTTAGCAAGATTGTCGATGTCGGTCTTGTTGTAATCAGTGCCTAACGCCGTTCCCAATGCAGCATCCACTTGGGTCTTGTTAGCCGCGTAGGTCTGAACACCGTATCCGGCAGAATCGTCAGTACCATACTTGACGTAATCGCCAATCTTGTAGAAATTCAGCGTACGATTAGTCAGCTGAGCCGCATCATCAGCGGTGAACGTGAACGTTGCGTTGTCCGTTACCGTAGCGCCATCAGCCTGTGCGCTGGTTGCGCCCAGGGCCATGCCACCCAGCAGCGTCGCCGCGGCGGCGATGCCGGCGAAAAGTTTCCTCATCTTCATGAGAATCCTCTCTTCCTTATTGTTTGATTACTTGTTTTTGCAATCGCGGGAGGCGGGAACCCAACTTGCTCCCGCGATCCGCAAATTTTGATTTGCCGACCGGAATGCCCTCAAGCTGGTAGGCATTCCGGCCTCACACAGCAACTCAGACGAGTCGCTTCTTGTTATTCCAAATTTCGGCAGCGCCGATAAGCAGCACCGCGAGTCCGCCGATCACGCCACCGACCAGCAGCCACTGGCGTCCCGTCGCATCACCCGTCAACGGCAGCGCCGACACCGCGACATATCGGTTGGTGAAGGTGACAGGTTCAGTAGCAGCACTTTGCGATTCGGGAACTGCTGCACCGTTGTCATCCAGCACCTTGGTCACGGACTTCACGGAAGCCTTCCACTCTCCGTTGGAGTCCTTCGCGACAGTCACGACAACCTCATACTTCGCCTGCGAATAATGCAATGAAGCGATAGAGCCCTTGACCTCCGTCACGTAATACGTGTAAGAGGCATCGCCAGCGTTGTAAGTGATGTTGCCGAAGGACGCGGTATGGCTGCCCGAATCGGAGTTCACCTTCACCGTGCAAGGTTGATCGGCTTCGCACTTATCCGGCAACGGCGCATTGCCCTTCGCCGCCAGAGTGAAATCGAACGTGTCGGAGGTCTTCCACTCGCGTCCGGCCAGGTCCTTCTTCACCGAAATCGCGTTCTCCAGGGCAACCGTCTTCAACGTGTTAGTGATGGTCGCGTTCAACGTGCCCGCATCGGCATTGGAAGACCACACCATCTGCTTGGTCAAGTCGACATTGTTTCCCGTATAGGAGACGCCATATCGGTCATTACCAGAGATTTCCGCCACGGAATACGTGTATCCAGGAACCAGGTTGTCGACAGTCGTCTGCCAACCATTGCCCTTATTCAGGGGGATTACGCCACCGACGTTCTCCAGCTGAGCATTGGAATCGCCGCTCTTCTTACGCTGCAACTGCACCGTAACGGAACCGTCATCATGCTTGCTCGCACCATCCGACCATTGCTTGACGATCTTGATCTTGCCGAGCTTCACCTGCACCACAGGATGCGGATACTCGACTTCAGTCCGTGCGCATGACGTAGCTCTATTAACCTCGGTAAGCACGCAATAGTTTAATCGCGCGTCCACATTGGAATAGAATCCCCGCTGGCCCGCAGATGCGGTGCCAGTATTCGGCTCTCCCGCATTCGGGTATTGCTGGTTGCCGGCATAAGTGGCATAGGCGGCATCGCTTGGCTTGACCTTGAAGGATACGTCGATGCTGTCGGCTTTCTCAGCAACGATACCGTCTGTGCCGTTAAACGTCACCGTCACCGTGCGATTGCCAGATTGATCGACACCGTACGTGGCCGTATATTCGTTCGTCAGCATCTTATTGCCGTTTTTCACCGTCACATACTGTGTGATATCGGCACCGTCGGCCACGCCAGCGAAATCGACCGGGTCGACCCACTGGGACAAGGTGTCAGTGATGGAGAAGACCTTGATCTTCGCGGATGAGGTGATGCTGGAATAGATCTGGTCGAATGCTTGCGTCAGATTCTCAGCATTCGTGCCATCGAATTCCTTACCGTTCACTGCATTGGCTTCACGGGCGAAATCGGACATTCTATTGGCGTCAGTCGAAGCCTTCACCACATAAAGCGAAACATTACTCTCCCGCCTGTTGGCCTCGGCCAGAGCGGCAGCATAGTTGTAACCGTAGTAATTATCACTACCCTCGGTACCTGCACCATGCACACCCTGAGGTGTAGTACGCCAATCATCATCAGGATTGCACCCTTTTTTGCTGCACCCAATCGGATAATTGGATATACGGAACGTCGGATTGCCGTCGGACAAGAAAATGATGTGCTTCTTCACACCCGTGCGTCCTTGCAGATCATTCGCCTGCTTAAGCGCAGCCTCCCAGTTGGTTCCACCATCAGGTCTGCTGGACACAGCTGTTTTAATCTTGCTGACAGATGTGGTGAAGTCTTGCTTAGTCGAGGCCGTGTCGCTGAATGTCACAACCGCCATTTGGACTTGTTGAGATTCCGGTAAGTTGGAATTCGCCTCGGTCAGTAATTTCTCAGCAAGCTTATTTGCCGCGTTCTTCGCGTTAGTATCACGATTGTCGTTTTTATCCTGCATACTGCCGGACTTATCCATAACCAGCACAATGTCGGCCGGAGTGGCGATAGTGGTTTCGGAAGAAGCGCTATCACCCGAAGCATTCAAATGCAACTCGTACTGGTCGCCATCACCACCATCGACCTTTTCGATGGTCTTATTGTTTTGTGGCTTCACATTGGAATTGATAACAGTCACATGGCTGGTATCGCTCACCTTGAAAGAATGGGTTTCCGCATAGGAACCACCATTTCCATCGTTGTGCTGCGACAACGCCTCACCATTCGCGGAAACAGTGTATTTGCCGGAATTCAGCTCACGCACCGAATAGGTTGTGTCATCAGAGAAATCATTGGATTGCACACGAGCAAATTGGCCTTTGGCCAAAGTGATCACACCGTTCGAACCGGTGTTCAAACCAGAGCTGACAACCTGATTGGTGGACGCATCGTAAACGCTGTATTTGCCTTCATATGGCGTTTGCGAGCCATTGGCGAACAGCTGGAATTGGAACTGTTGATCGGCTGGAATAGTGCCCAATGTCTGCTTTTCAATGTCAATGGCCTTGGACGGCTTCACCGGCAAATTGAAGCTGATCTTGCAGTTGGATCCGCCGTCGCCGCGTTCCAGATAGAAGAAGCTCAAATGATGGGTTTTATATGCAGCGGAATCCCAGTTCTTGCCCGCATTACTGAATGCCTGGTTAATTGTCGTCGCGCGATCCGAACCATAACTTTGATTTCGATCATACGTGATATTCCCAGTAGCAAAATCAATCGTTCCGCGTATCGCCTGATGGATACCGCCCAAGTCAAGCACCAGCACACCATCGATGAACACCCACACATCGTCGTCACCGGTGAAATCAAACACCATGTTCTGATTGTTGACTTTGCCATCTTTAGGCATATAGAAATCGGCCCCAAGGTTCATGCCGAACGAATACCTATCGGCGTCGCTGTCATTGCCAAACGGCGTGAATAACGGGTTACGATCCCCGCTCTGGGTCTGCTTGGTCAATTCGAATCGATTGCTATTGCCGTTATATTTCGCATATTTCGACGCCGCATCGAAACTGTAATTCCCTTGACCATCCGAAGTCAGCAAACCACCGTCCGGCATGTAATTAGTCACAGCCTTATCAGACGCACCGCCGAAGAGATAATCCAGCGATCCGTTGCCATCCGCCATGGTCGGATAATCGTTAGTCAGCAGAGGCTTCACAATGCCCGCGTACGCACCTCTGCCATCTTGAACATAGCGGTTATAACCGGTTTCGTTTCCTCCGCTCATAAAATGCAACGCATGATTATTGTTGATGGAGTTGCGATCGTAATCATGCAGACCAATGCTGATACCATTCTGCTGCTCAACAGTGGCATTGACGTCATCGGCCAGCGCGGCAGAAGTGGTGGCGTAGCCCATGCCACCAAGCATGGCGACCGCGGCTACCGCAGCTACGATTCGCTTGGCAAAGTTCCCCTTTGGCTTTGCCTCAGATTCATGTACATGCCTCATATGCATTGTCCCCTTAATACCGCGCTTCAACGCGGTTTCCGTCTCTAACACCGTCCGCGCATCACGCACCGGCACATGCTATGTCCAGTACGGATACACTTCCGGCGCTCCAATTTTGAATGTAGGAGAAAAGACGTCGGGAGATGCACACCCTAAGTGCGGGAAAGTCGAGGTATTATACCATCGTCAACCGTTGCAATCGCAACGTTTCACAATATGGGTGATACCCGAATAAAAAAGCCGGCAGGGGGCATCGGCAAACAGCGGTCGTTAGCCACGCTTCGGCCACCAAGCCGCATGCCTACGGATATGCCACGGTCGCCCGCGCAACCATGCCAGCAGCAGACCGAGCAGCAACGTGACCACCGCGGCCGTGGTCGCAATCGTTCGCGCATCCTTCGCCGCATCATGCTCCGCCGGTACCACGTCGGGAATCGGCGAGCGCACCGCAGAAACCAACAGTCGATGCGTATTAACGCCGTACGGGGTGCACGTCATCAACGTCACCCGGTCTTCGCCGGGAACGATCTTCAACGTAGAAGTGTCATTCGGCTCGATCACGGAAATACGGTCCACCCGGTAGCCGAGCGTGCGGCCCATCACTTCGATGTAGAAGTAGTCGCCGACGCGCATTTCATCCAATCGGGTGAACATCATCGCATCCACAAGCCCGCGATGCCCGGTGATTACGGCATGCGTGTTCTTGCCGCCCACCGGCAGACTACTGCCATACAAATGCCCCGCACCGGACGCAAGTGCCGACTGCGACGTGCCATGGTAAATCGGCAGTTTCACGGAGATTTTCGGAATACGGATAGTGCCCATCACACCGCTGCCGGAATCCAGCAGGCTTTGATATTCCGTATCTTTGGCGCTGGCGCTGTCTGATTCGTTGGAACCGGATTCGCTGGACCGCGAACTGCCCTGCGCCTGGGAGAACGGATCCTTCGCCTCGCCGAGGATCGGCTGGCCCGATGCGGCGAGCCGTTTGTTGTATTCCTTGGCCGCGGCGATCGCGTCGTCCGCTTGCGGATACGGCCAACCCGCAACCGCACGCGCGGACCGGTCCGACGTATTCGACAGTTCGTGCGCCGACCGGTATTGCAGCATCGCCGGAAAACCGCCGATGCAAATGGAAATGACGATCAACAGCGCAGCGGAGACACGCATGGCGACGGTTTTCCTGCGGCGGCCACGCCGTCTGCGCATATCGTCGGAAACGTCGATTATCTCGTTGAAAGACGGTTCTGCGCCTTCCGTACGTTCCATGTTTTTCATACGTTTCGCACGCATCACTGGATGAACTTCCGCAGCACGCGTTCCAGCTCGTCGATACGCAACGCCTGCTTGGCTATCAGCATGTCGCATTTGTTGATGGTCAGCTGTGCCTGTGCAAGTTTCGACAGCATATCCTGCGATGCGCGCGATTCCTGCAACTTGTCCGAGCCTTGCGATTGCACGCCGTTGCTTCCCGACGCGCCAACGTTTCTCGTCGCGACGTCGCTTCCCGACGTCCCTGCCGCGCCAGCGCCATAAAGATCCACCACGGACTGATCCACATCGTCTCCGCGCAGTTCGATGGCTTCCAGCTCGTCATCACAATCCTGCATGTAATGGTTCGTATGTTCGTTCCTGCGCTTGTTCCGCTCCTCCTGCTGCTTCCAGCGCGCGATGCACCGTTCCACGCGCTTGTAGCCGATCAGCTTGGGGTCGAGACCCGCCTCCCGAAAGATGGCCGACGGCGATTCGCCCGCGTTGTACCGGCACATGACCTCGACCTTAAAGCGATCGGTATACCGGATATGGGATGGGCTCACGCTTTTGACCGCTGGCAGGCTGGCCAGATACGCACGCTCCTTTGCTGTGAATTTGCCATCAATCATTTTTTTTACACCCCCTAAATCGCCTAAACAGCTCGATTCAGCATCATATCGGGCTCTTTCCATTAACACCCTCGTTAAAACCCTCGAACGAAAAACCCATCCCCTTCAACGAAAAGAGGAGGCCAACCTTCAAACAAAACAGTCCCGCCATTTTCCACGGATAATAAAAGCTCATAGACCCCCCCCATAAAATTAACAAAAACTTAACCTCACCCCCAGCGCGTCATGGGGGTCACCGCGTATCCGAGCACCGTCACGCAGACTCACTAGGCTGGAAACATGACGCAAGAGCTCGTTTCATTAACCATCATCATGGCGGTGGCGGCCGTCAGCCCAATCGTGGCGCAGCTGATCCCGGGCAAGTTCATTCCGCAAACCGTGCTGCTGCTCGCCGCCGGAACCGCGCTCGGCCCGTACGGACTAGGCGTGATCGAAGTAAACGACGCCGTGAAACTCTTGAACGAGCTCGGCATGGCGTTCCTGTTCCTGCTCGCCGGCTACGAAATCGACCCCAAACGACTCGCCGGACATCAAGGCAAAGTCGGACTGCTTACATGGGGAATCACGCTAGGCCTCGCCTGGCTGGTTGTGACATTCCTTCCGTTCTTCACCAAGCAAGGCATCAACGGCGTGGCCACGGTAATCGCACTCACCACCACCGCGCTCGGCACGCTCATGCCGATTCTCAAGGAACGCAACCTCGAAGGCACCCCCATCGGCGACGCCATCATCTCGTACGGAACGTGGGGCGAACTCGGCCCAATCCTTGCCATGGCCATCCTGCTATCCACCCGAACCGGCTGGCAAACCATGCTCGTGCTCGGCGCGTTCCTTGCCATCTGCCTACTGTGCGCGATGCTACCTACGAAAGCACTGAGAACCGGCCATCGCCTGTACCGTTTCCTTACGGAAAATGCGAACACGTCATCGCAAACGCTCATGCGACTGACCACATTCCTGCTCATCTTCCTTGTCACCATTTCCGCGCTGTTCGAACTTGACGCGGTGCTCGGCGCGTTCGCCGCGGGCTTCATCCTGCGTTACATCATCCCCGACGGCAGCAAGTCGCTGGAAATGAAGTTGGAGGGTGTCGGCTACGGCTTCCTCATTCCTGTATTTTTTGTGGTGTCAGGCGCCGCGATCAACGTGCGCGCCGTGGCAGGCCGGCCCGCACTGCTCGTCGCGTTCATCGTCATGCTCATGCTGATTCGCGCGGTGCCCGTATATGTTGCGCTATCGCTCGACAAACGCAAGAATCCGCTGTCATCGCATCACCGCGTCACCGTAGCCCTGTATTGCACGACCGCGCTGCCGATCATCGTCGCCGTCACGTCGCTGGCGGTGAAGGTCGGCACCATGCAGAGCGACACCGCGTCGACGCTGGTCGCAGCCGGCGCGATTACGGTGTTCCTGATGCCGCTGCTCGGCTCGATCACGTATCAGGTGGCCGACATACACCCCGTCACCGCGGTTCGGGAGATTGCGCACACGCCATCCGATTGGCGGACGATCGTACGCGAACATGCGCAGGTACGTGCGCTGCTGCACCATCAGGACCGGCTCAAGCGTATGGCGGAGACGTTGAAATCGCTGGAAAAGCAGGAGGGGCTGAACGGTTTGGACAGCCGTCGCGCCGAACTTGTGGAACGTGCGCGCCTCGAAATCGACCGCCAACTCAAGGAACTCGGCCTCGACCCGCAGCTCACCACCCAACTCCCTCACAACTACCGCTACCCGAAGAACTGAGAGGGCTTCGGAGGGGCGCTACTCCACGGACTTGAGGGAGCTGATGGGGTCGATGCGGTCGAGGACGGGGTTGACGAACAGCTGCACGAGCAGCGCGAAGGCCATGGTCGCCACGGCCGCGATCACGTAGCTCAGCGGCTTGACCTCCACCTCGAAATACAACGAGGGCATGTTGAGCGCCATCGTCAGCATGCCGCCGACGAGTCGGCCGAGCGGCAGGCCCAGTATCACACCCATGACGGTGAGGATCATCATCTCACGGTTCACGTAATGGTGCACTTCGCGGTCGAAGAAGCCAAGCACCTTGAGCGTGGCCATCTCGCGCACGCGTTCCGACACGTTCGTATTGGCGAGCGTGAACAGCACCACAAGCGCCAGACCGCCAGCGAGCGCCACGATCAGCGCCACCACCGCGCCCATGAGGTCGAATTTGAAGCTGTCGGCCATGTGCGCGCAGCTTACGGCCTTCATCACCGAACTGTCCTCTTCGAGCGATTCCGCATAGTCGGTTTGCGAGGCGTCGGAGCCGGAAAGCTTGGCGAGCATGGCGTTCCACGTCAGAGCCTCGGAATCCTCGGAACTCTTGGAATTCTTGGTGTTCTTCGCGTCTTTCGAGTCGAAAAGCTTGGCGTAGTAGGTTTCGCTTACATACACATCCGAGCCGATGAGGTTGCGATTCACCGCGCTCACCTTCGCCGTGGCCTGCACGCCGTCGCCGTTGGTCAGTCGCACCTTGGAACCGGCCTTGACGCCCAGCGCGCTTGCCGCCGACTGCGCGACGATCACGCCATCGTCATCGAGTTTCAGCGAACCGGTTTTGCCGACGCCGGACGTGCCCAGCATGCCGGACGAGACCGGCTGCAACGTGACCATTTCGCCCAAATCGGACAGATGCTTTTCCGGCACCGCGACCAGCTGGATGCTTTCGCTGCCGCTGCTGCCGGCCTTGCCGCTGTCACCGTCGCCACTGCCCGCAACCGTCAAATCGCCCGATTCTATGCGCACGTCAAGCGATGACGTGACGCGCCCGTCTGACGCGACTTTCGTGCGCATCGCCGACGCGTCCGAATCGTCGGAAACCACCATCAGGTCGTACTGGTAGATGTCGCGGTATTGCTTGATGCCGAGGTCTGCGACGGTGTCGTTGATGGCCAGGCCGCAGACGATCAGCGCGGTGCAGCCGGCCACACCGCCGACCGTCATGATGAGGCGCGATTTGAAGCGGAAGATGTTGCGCGCGGTCACTTTGCCGAGGAAGCCGATGCGATTCCAGACCGGCCGAATCCGTTCCAGCAGAATGCGCGAGCCGGCGCGCGGCGCTTTCGGACGCATCAGCGCGGCGGGCGTCTGCCGCATTTCCTGCACACACGCGTAGATGGTGGCGGCGAGCACGCCGACCACGAACAGCGCGATGCCGAGCGAGCCGTACAGCCAGTCGTATTCCAGTCGCAGGCCGGGCATCACATACATGCCTTGCAATACGACCAGCAGGAACGCAGGAATGCCAAGGAAGCCGGCGATCAGGCCGAGGCCGCCGCCGACGAGGCAGGCGAGCAACGCGAACAGCAGGTAGCGCGACGCGACCGCCAGCCGCCCGTAGCCGAGCCCCACGTACGTGCCGATGAGCGAGCGGTCCTCTTCGACCATGCGCGCCATGGCGGTCAGGCTCATCATCACGGCCACCAGCAGGAACACAATCGGGAACGCGTTGCCGAGCGATTGGATGGAGTCGAGGTCGGATTTGAGCGCGCTGAACCCCCCGAGCTGCTGCCGGTCCTGCACATACCAGCGCACTTGCGGAATGCTGGTTTTCAGCTCGTTTTCCTTGGTTTTCAGCGTTTGTTCGGTACTTGCCTTCTGCTCGTTCAATTGCGATTGCGCCTGGTCGAGCTGCTGCTTGGCTTGCGTCAGTTCGGGACTAGCGGCGATGATGGTTTCACGCATTGTTTCACGCGTGGTTTCGTCAAGTTGGGGGGTAGTTGCACCTGCGGCCGCCGCCGCACCTGCGTTCGCGCCGTTTGCCGCAGCTCCCGCAGCTGCCGCGCCCGCCTGCATGCTGACAATCTGGTCGACCTGCTGGTTGAATTGCTGCCGATTCGCGTCGATTTGCGACTGCGCGTCCGCGAACTTCTTGTCGGCTTCCGCACGCGCGTCGGCGATCTTCTTGTTGCCCGCGTCGAGCAGTTCCTGCCGACGGGCCTTCTGGCGGTCGGTTTTCACGGTGCCGTCGATGCGGTCGGTCACCTGCTTGACGGTGTTTTCGTACGATTCGTCGAACGTGCTTTCGGCGGCCGCGCCCTTGACGAGCAGCGTGGCGGACGTGTAGAGGGTGCCGGTCACGCCATCGGACGGCGCGAAGAACGTGTAGTCGGTGGTGGCGGTGGAACGGAACGAGGTCATGGCGGAGTAGCCGTCCGGGTTGCTCAGGTTCTGCGGATCGAGCACCACGCCCACAATGGTGAGCTTGGTCGGGAAGCTCGGCGCCTCGTCCGTGCCGTTCGTTTCATTCGTGCCGTCCGCACCGTTCGTATCGTTCGTATCGGAAGTATCGGAGGAAGCCGATTCGGGGGTTACGGTGAGGCGGCTGCCGATACGCTTGCCCGAATCGCGAATAAATTTCCTGGTTACCGCGATTTCGCCGGCTTTCTTCGGCATGCGCCCTTCCTGCAAGTATGGCTGGTCAATGCCGTTCGTGCCGATTTCCTGCATGGTCGCCGACTTGCGGCCGTCCAAATCGAACGTCACTTCCTGCGACCGTTCCGCCTGCACTTTCGCAACACCGTTCACCTTGCGCAACGCGGCGATATCGCCGTTCGACAGGCCCGCGGTGGACAGCACCTGGACGTCGTGCAGGCCCTGCGCGTCGAAAAAGCGGTCGGTGCTGCGGAACGCGTCACGGCAGCCCGCGTAAATGCCGGTGAGCACGGCCACACCGAGCAACGTGATCATGGCGATGGAAATGAATCTTTTCCACGAATGCGCCCACATTCGCAGCATGTCCTTGACGAATGCCATGTCGACCTCCGTTCGTAGCCCCTCATTCCATTGAACACCATGAAGCTTGGAAAGACGCGCCAAACCGCACATCCGCAACACGTGTCCAAATCGCGCGTTCGAATCGCACAGCAATCGCGCGAATCGAACTTCTAAACCAAACAACCCGTTAAGCAAACCAGACATTCCGGAACGAACAAACCAACACTTTGCCCGCCGCTTCCCGCTACAATCGGGAACGTTCCCTCACAAAGGGCGAATCGCAAAAAAGCAAGCAAAACAAGCACATGCAAGCGTGCAACAGCACGCAACGCAAGCAGCGAGCGCAACGCACAACGCGCAATCGCAAGGAAACAGAGAAGAGGAAATCTCCATGAGCGACGTCACCGCCGCAAAGAAGCCGCGTGGAACCGACGACGTGCCGGTTCCGCCGACGCTCCGTAAATCGTTGAAAAACCGCCATATCCAGCTCATCGCGCTGGGTGGCGCCATCGGCACCGGCCTGTTCTACGGCTCCAGCGAATCCATTCAGCTGGCCGGCCCGTCCATTCTGCTCGCCTACCTCGTCGGCGGTCTCGCGATCTTCATGATCGTGCGCGCTCTGAGCGAGATGGCGGTCGAGGATCCGAAGGCTGGCGCGTTCAGCTACTACGCGACGCGCTACTGGTCACGGCGAGCGGGCTTCATTTCCGGCTGGAACTACTGGTTCAACTACGTGCTGGTGGCCATGGTGGAGCTTGCCGTGGTCGGCTCGTTCGTGAACTACTGGTTCCCGAACATTCCGAAGTGGGTGTCGGCGGCGGTGTTCCTCGTGGCCATCGCGGCGCTGAATCTCATGGGCGTGAACAAGTTCGGCGAATTCGAATTCTGGTTCGCCATCATCAAGATCGTGGCCGTGCTGGCCATGATTCTCGGCGGCCTGTATGTCGTGATCGCCAACGTGCCGACCGCGTCGGGCATTCGCGCGAGCTTCGCCAACTGGTTCACCGTGGACGGCGGATTCCTGCCGCACGGCCTGATGACCCGCAACGCCGACGGCACGTGGACGGGCCTCTTGATGGCGCTCGTCGTGGTGATGTTCAGCTTCGGCGGCACCGAACTCATCGGCATCACCGCCGGCGAAACCGAGAATCCGCGCACCACCATTCCGAAGGCCACGAACGGCATCATCTGGCGTATTCTCGTCTTCTACATCTGCGCGCTCGGCGTGATCATGGCGGTGATTCCGTGGAGCAAGATCGACGGCGATTCCAGCCCGTTCGTGCAGATCTTCGATTCCGTCGGCGTGCACGCGGCCGCCGGCATCCTCAATTTCGTGTGCCTGACCGCTGTGATGAGCGTCTACAATTCCGGCCTGTACGCCAACTCCCGCATGCTGTATTCGCTGGCAAAGCAGGGCAACGCGCCGGCTTACCTGGGTAAGCTCAGCAAGAAAGGCGTGCCGGTTGGGGGTGTTATCACTTCCGCGATAATTATTGCGATTGCCGTTGTCGTCGTGTTCGTATGGCCGGAATTCGCGTTCAATTACCTGATGTCGATCGCCACGATCGCGGCTGCGATCAACTGGATCATGATCATGATTACGGAGATCAAGTTCCGTCGCATGGTTGCGGCTGGCGATGGCCCGGCCGAACTTAAGGGGCTGAAGGGCAAGGAAGCGCTCGACAAGATCGCGTTCAAGCTGCCGTTCGCCAATGTGACGCCGTACGTGGTGATCGCGTTCATGCTGCTGGTCGTGGTGCTCATGTGCTTCTCCGCAAGCTACCGCATCGCCGTGATCGCCGGCGTCATCTGGCTGGCGGTGCTGTTCGCCGCCGCCCAGCTTGCGCTTGGCAAGTCCGGCAGCGAGCGTGGCGAGGACGCGGCGGTGATTGTCGACGCGGCTGCCGCAACCGCTGAGTAATCGCAAGAAACACAAAACGGCCTCCTCTTCCGGCTTTTGTTACCCGAATCGGCTGGTTACGGTAACAAAAGCCGGATGGGAATGCCGTTTTTGCGATTAGACGGGGCGATTAGACCGGCGCGACCAGACCGACGGCCTCAGTCAGCGGTGCCGTCGGGGGTGACGGGCTCGGCGGACTCGACGGGGGAGGTATGGTCGGTCAGGTCCAGACGGAACGGCTGCGCGGGCAGGCCGTCGTCGTTGAACAGCGGAGCCGGACCCCAACTGCGCCAGGCGTATCGCATCGCCATCGGCTCCGGCACATCCGGAGTCGCCAGCGTAATCGTGCCGATGCTGCGGCTGTTAATCGGAATGCCGAATTCCGTGGCGTTGTAATCGACCACGTTCACTCTGGAATTGACGAGATCGTCGATGTCACAATCCACGAAAATCGCGGCGGTCGCCGGGTGGAACATACCGTCGGAACCGGCCAGTTCGAAGCCGGAACGTTCCGGCACGCGCACCAAAGTCGGCAGCTGGCCATCGAAATCATCGTCGCCGCCGCCGGGCGTGGTGCCTTCGAAATGCAAACCGTGCGCATAGCGGAAGAACAGGCGTACGCGGCCGTTCGGGTCGCATCGGAAGCCCAGCACCGTCGGGCCGTGCACCGGAACGCGATCCATGCCGTAGATTTGCCGCAGCGCGCAATTGGCAAGGCGTTCGCCGGGCGTGCGCTTGTCCAGCGGGTGGATGTTGTCGTATTCGCCGCAGTCGATCGTGCAGATGGCGTACACGTTGTCTATGGACTGCGCGGCGTCCCATTGCGCCTCACGCAGCACCGGCCAGCGCATCGGATCGTCGCCGTCCGCAGCCGTCTTGCCGTCGATCCATTGCGGCAACTGCACGATGAGGAACGGTAGATTCTCGCTCCACAGCGCACGCCATTCGCCGATCATCATGCCGAGCAGCTCGCGGTAGAAACCGCAGTATTGCTCGTCTTCCTCGCCCTGATACCACAGAAAACCGGCCAGCGAATACGGCATGATACGTTCCAGCATGGCGTGGAAGGGGCCACACGGACGCCATTGCGATGTAGGGGTGAGCGGCGGCGGCCACGGGCAGGTGCCGCACTGTTCGCTCAACTCACTGCTCGTTGCGTTCGGATTGGTCTGACGCACCGTTTCCACAGCCGCGTTCCATGCGTCCATCTGCGACTGCCATTCGCTGGTTTCCAGTTCGAACTGCTGTTGCGTCTTGCCGGCGATCGCCCGCTGGTAACGCGTCAGATAGTCGCGGCCGGCATCGCTGGAATTGAGTGCGTCCTCGCTCATCCAGCAGCTGATCGACGTGCCGCCGATATAGCAGTCGACAATGCCGACCGGCAGATCGGGGTCGAGTTCGGAGCGCAGCTTGCGTGCGAAATAGTAGGCGACGGCGCTCATCACGCCACTGTTTTCCGGCGACGATTCCTGCCAGCTCGACGCATTTTCCGCATTGCGATTGATTACACCGGTTTTGGGCACATTGTAGAAACGCAGCAGCGGATCGGCGCAATCCTCAAGTGCTTCGTCGGCATGCTCGCTGTTACGCAACTCAAGTTCCATATTGCTTTGGCCGCCGGCGAGCCACACTTCGCCGATAAGCACGTCGTCGAATTCGATGGCATCATTGCCCGCGACGATACGAAGCGTGTACGGACCGCCTTCCGGTTGCGCGGGCAGCATCACGCGCCACTGCGAAAAGCCGTTGACCACGTTCTGCGAAGAATAAGCATGTTCCTGCGCGATCAGGGAGCCGTCAAAGTCGTGTATTTCCGCCACAACCTCCATACCGGCGCAATCGGCAGCCAATGCGCCGAACACCGCAATGGGCTTGTTGCGTTGCAATACCATGTGCGAGCCGAAAATCGCGGCGACATGCAGCACGCCCGAGACATTACGCTCCTCCACCTGCTCCATCTGCGCCGTCATTTCGGAACCAGGCGCAATCCCCGTCGCAGTGACCATTGCTTCAGCTTCCTCATCAAACAATCCTACGTGCCTATCCTAAGCCACTTTCCTACCAAAATGCATGAAGCGTCACCTAAATAAGCACATGCTTGCCCACACAAACGTCATTTTCAGCGATCGAAACGTCGCTTCGGTAGGGGCTTAATCGCAATTCCCAACGGAAACAACATTCCAACGGCCCGAAACGTCGCTTCCGTAGGGGTTTCGCAGGAAAGGTATCACGATTGCGCCGCGACGAATTTTTTACGATTTCGCGGCTCACTTTGTGGACTGGATACGTACCAAAACGGCCGCTCCGGTAGGATGGACCCCAGTTTGCAGGACAAAATCCATGCACGAAACCACGAATTTCATCTGCGAATGGTAGAAACCCGAACGCTTTCCAAGCGTTCACCCCACTACACAAAAGGAGTGCCAAGTACAATGGCTGCACAAATTTGGTATGAGAACGATGGAGATCTCTCGGTCCTCGAAGGCAAGAAGGTTGCCATCATCGGTTACGGTTCCCAGGGCCACGCCCATGCGCTGAACCTGCGCGATTCCGGCGTCGACGTCGTCGTCGGCCTGCGCCCGACCTCCAAGTCTGTCGAGCACGCCAAGGAGCAGGGTCTGGAAGTCAAGTCCGTTCCGGAAGCCGCCGCCGAGGCCGACATCATCATGATTCTGGCTCCCGATCAGTACCAGCGCACCATCTGGGCCAACGACATCGAACCGAACATCAAGCCGGGCGCCGCCGTCGCCTTCGCTCATGGCTTCAACATCCACTACGGCTACATCAAGCCGACCGAGGACCACCCGGTCTTCATGGTCGCCCCGAAGGGCCCGGGCCACATCGTGCGTCGTGAGTACG
>OLZG01000660.1_pt1 | contig 17258 bp, 27 predicted proteins | sample 1644401 | NCBI WGS metagenome assembly OLZG01 (sample SAMEA103958119, study PRJEB25191) | human gut metagenome | biome: human-associated habitat [ENVO:00009003]; feature: intestine environment [ENVO:2100002]; material: feces | place: Germany | collected 2013/2015
ATGTACTTGGTACTAACGAACGTAAGTTTGTTGCCTTGACTGGTGAAATGGGTATGAGAGAATTCGACAGAATCCTTAAAGAAAAAGTTGTTAACATGAACTTGATTGATACAGTATTTGTAACAGGTTCTGGTGATAACCTTACTTTTGGTGGTCAGTTCAAGACATTCAAGATGACTAACGGTATTGAACTCACATTGAAATACTTCCCATTGTATGATGATCTGATGTACAACCGTAAACTGCATCCGGTTACTAAGAAACCGTTGGAATCATATCGTATGACATTCCTTGATCTTGGTAGACGTGATGGTGAAGCTAACATCGTAAAAGTAGTTCGTAAAGATCGTGAATTCGTTACTTGGACTACTGGTGGTGCTGTTCTTCCGTCAGGTTATGGTAAATCAATCAATACTCTGAGATCTAATGGTAAGGACGGTTATACCGTTTACTTCCTGGGCGAAATGGGTATCATGTTGAGAGACCCAAGAGCTTGTGGTGAACTTATCATGGAAGCAGAGTAATTTACACTCTGGAATCCAAAATAAAGGGGCCTTCGGGCCCCACCTAACTAGATAATCTAATATTTGATATTATGGAAGTAATCGTTAGAATCATTAAAACAAATCCTTGGACCGGGATTACTAAATGGCCCACATGTTTTGATTATGTTGGATCTTATTGGACAAGATCAGGTAATCGTTATACAGGTCTTACTGAAGAACAAGCAAGACGTCTAGAAAAAGAAATTGGTTATCAGGAAGGAGAACTCTCTCCAAATAGTAATTATTGGAAGACATTCGCATGTCAGATTGGTAAAAAAGATTTGATCTTGCATACAGAAAATCCTTACGATGAACTGCAATATTTGTTCCTTAAAAGTCATAAAAGAGTAGCTAACGGTCTTAATAACATTAAACCATCTAGTGACTATGTAATGATTAATAAGGATAGTGAAGCTGAAGAAGCTAACAAGATCAATAAAGTTAAACGTGATGCATATAGAGAGATGGATAAGATGTCTATTGAAGATATGCGTAAGTGTTTGAGACTGTATGGTATTAAATCTGATACTATGTCTAATGAGCTTATTGAAGCTAAGATGACTGAACAGATCGAAAACTCACCTAAGAACTTTATGATGAAATGGGTTGAAAACCCTAATAAAGAAATTCACTTCGTAATCGAAGAAGCTATCTCTAAAAACATTATTAGAAAGAATAGAGCTAACTATTATTTTGGAACAGACTTGATTGGTAATGGTCTTGATGATGTAGTTGCTTATTTGAAAGATAAAAAGAATAATGATATTAAGATGGCAATACTTAATGAAATTAAGTCTAAATAATGAATAATCGTACTGCACATATTTAGTTTAAAGTTATCCTTGATAAGAATGCTTAGGGGGTTGCCTTCGGTGGTGCTCCCGCATTTTTACCATAGGAAATAGACTTATTTCTTAACCAAGGATAGGATGAGATCATAAGTAATAAGATTAGTGGTAACAACGTACTTAAAGTAGGATTTGAAGGTTCTCAATAGAGAATATCAGAACTGGATGCATTAGTACGTACAGATAAGAATGTAACTGCTAATAGAAGCGAATTCAATGAATTTGTATTAGATAATGTGCATAAAGACGGAGAAAGACTTACTATATGGAGTGTAATGATGAAGTATGGTAATTATCCTACTAATTGTTTACTAGTAGATCATAATACAGCTGGATTATTTAAGTAGACGTATAATAATACTCCATGGGTAGAATACCCAGTATCTGCAATAGAGGATAATCAACTGTTAATATATGTTGATCCTATATTGATGGAAAATGAGTTATATAGACCTACAGATAATAAATATGCTGTTGATATTACTTATATAAAGAAGCCTACTCCTTTTGATTATACTAAGCCAGACGAAGAGCTAGATTTACCTAATGATGTAATGACTGAAGTAATAAACAGGGCTGTAGTACTGGCATTAGAGAATATAGAATCACAAAGAACTGCTGGAAAGTTATAGTTAAACCAATTATCTGAATAATTATGCGTGAGAGAGATTTTCAAATACAGTTTGAAAGATAGTTGTAGACTTTAATACCTGGGTATAATACTACTACTAAACTTAATTCAGATACTATCTTTTCATATATAAATCGTGCTAAAGATGAGTATGTGAAATAGTTGTATAGAGTATTTCAGCAGAATCAAGAGATAACTGATAAATTACGTACATTGGTAGATAAGACTATCTATACTAAATCTGACTTTATGGTAGAGGGTAATAGATGGTCAACTAGCTATCCAAATAACTATTTGTTTGCACTAGGTGAAGAAACATTTATTGATATTTATTCTAATGCTTGCCCATTGTTAGTAGTTAGAACCAGGGACGTATTAGAAGCTACCATAGAAACAGTAGACAGAATTCTAGAAAATAGTTTGTCAGAATACCACCTCCACCACAATCAAGCCAGACCTGTTCGCTTATATACGGAGAACAAAATAGTCTTAATTACTGATGGAAATTATGGTATTACTAAGTATATACTTACCTACTTAAGAAATGCAAAAGATTTAGGTAAGGATTTGGTAAAAGAATATACAGAGTTACCAGAAGTAACTCACCAAGAAATTGTTGATGCGGCAGTTAGACTATATCTGTCAGAAGCGGCTTCAACTAAATAGTCAGATAAATCTGACGAATAAAAAAGCGTTCATCGACGTGGAAATCTGAAATAAGGAAAGTAGAAGATGAATAAAGTTGATATGAGCGCGCATCGTTAAACTAAAATAATTTAATACAATGTTACAACACGTAGATTATATTCTAATCGGTAAAAATCTGCCAGCATTATATACAACTGCTGATGCTTTGAGTGCAGGCGACGTTGCTTTGTTCGACCAGAATAGAGCTATCATTAAGACTGCTGCTGATGCAGTTAATGCTACTTCTCTTTACGTAGGAGTTGCTCAAAATAAGATTAATGTAACTATGCCAAATGGTACAGTTGCTCAGAAAGCTAATATTAAATTCGGTAATGAAATCCAAAAAGCTTCTAAACCGAGTGCAGTTATTGGTGAATATGTAGCACCTGTTCAGGACAAAATTGTTATTACTTTGACTGACGCTACTATCGTTGCTGGTCATAGATATGTTCTGAGAATGGTTTACAAAGATATCTATGAAGCTCCAGGTCAGTTCACACATACTTATGAAGTATATGCTGATTCTGCTGATGCTGAAGCTTTGGCAGCTGCTATTGTTAAGAAGATTAACAAACACAAAAATCGTAGAATCCAAGCTCAGGCTTCTGCTGCTGTTATTACTTTGACAGCTATGGAAAAAGACGATAATGAAGGAGTTTACTCATTGAGTGAATACTCTGTAGTTAGCATGGAAGCTACCTTGTATACTACTGTTCCTGGTGCATTGCTGGCTAATCAGCCTACTGCAATCCCTGGTGCTACTATCGTTAAGACTCCTGGTAATCCTGGTAAAGGTTACTGGAAACAAGTACGTGACGCTGAAGTACGTTTCATGGGCTACCAAGGTCATGTATTTACTGGAGCTTATCCTGAAGTAGAACAGGCTAGAATGGTAGAAGAAGGTGCAACTTACGACTACATTACTATCGAAAACGATAACCTGTATTTGAGTAACGATAACCAATATATCAAAACTACTCCGCTTACTACTGAACTGTATGTTAAGCATTCAAGTGGTTTCGCTACCTCTATCGTTGCTAAAGGTATCGAAGCATTTATCGCAGGTAAAGCAGCCTAATAATAAATTACTGTAATAACTAAGTGGGGCGGGTTGGATTATTCCTTCCCACTCCACTTTTTTTATTTTTATAATATGAATAAAATAGTTGATGCGAATATAAAGGGTAACGTACTAAAATTTAATATTATAGCAGATGTATCCATTACCAATAGTTCACAAGTAATAGTATACATAAATGAATGCAGTAATATTAAGAACTTGTATAGTGATGATCCTAAGCTGCAAGATTATGTATTTGATTCTACGAATAGTGCCATATCTGTAACTCCAATTGTTAGAGAAGGTGAACCAGAGCTAGTTACTACTGTATATGCTTATGAGGTATCTATTACTTCTGATATAATTAGTAGCTTTGATTCTAACATGAAGTATATCAAATTATATTGTACTACAGAGAATTATGTTAACGATTACATAGATGGCATAATCTACGATCCTAATACGTTATATGAAGCAGAGATAAAGATGTTACATAGTTATTGTAATACTTGCTTAGATGATAAGCAAATGCAGAAGGTAATGATATTAGTCTTTAAAAGACAGCTTTTAGAATAGGCTATTGCTACTTCTCATAATAAAGAAGCTATGCAATATTATTTAGATTTGGTGCGCTTAATGGGCGTTAATGTTAATAAAAAATGTGATAATAATGGATGCTAGGAATGTAAAGTGTGCTTTAACGGGATGTGTTCCCTGTAATAAAAACTGCATCCAACCTCTTAATCAATTCTTCTATGTAACTGTAGATTACAAAGGTAATTTAGTAATAATATCTGACTATGTTAAATATCCTGAAGTAGAAGTGGACCCAGCTGATCAATAGATTACGTTCCATGATAAAGAGGTTACGGATTTCAATAAACCTGATACTAAACTGTTTTACAATGGAATACACAAAATTACTTGGTAAAGTAACCTTAACAACAGATGGTCTACACGATAGTGCTAGAACATATGATAGACTATGCTTAGTATATGACTCTGCATATAGATCTTTCATATCCATTAAAGATGTACCAGCTAACATTAGTATTGACAATAAGACCTATTGGCAACCATTAAACATAATTACAGCTGATAATGAGGATTTAATGGTAGATGAGAATCTACGTATTAAATTTGCAAATAAAGAGTATAACCCTACACAGAATAGTGGTATGGGCTATGTTATACTACGCAAGAGAAAAGATAATATAATCACATAGGAAGACTTCAGTCATGCTAATACTTTATATGTAGTAGAGTATGATTTCTACTTAGGTAGTAGTACTATTACTATGCCAGAAGGATGTGCAATATACTTTAAAGGTGGTACTTTAAATGCAGGTACTGTAGTAGGTACAGATACTATGGCATATGGTACTATAAGTAATAAAGGAGATGCTACGTTTGATGGTACTTGGTAGGAATCAGGTACAGGAAGTGGAGGAGATCTTAGTGATTTAGAAGAAAGAGTAAAGAGATTGGAAGAAGCTATGTTCCCATATAAATTTACAGTTAGTGGAGGTGGAGTATATAAGAAAGGCACTACTTCTTCAGTTACTGTTAGATGGTCATTTGTACAAGGTACTACGACTGCTACACCTGATACATTAACTATTAATGGAGAGTCTGTAGCTCCTTCATAGACTAGTAAGACATACCTAGATGTAGGTGTAGATACTGATTATGTGATCAAAGCCACTAAAGATGGGATCGAGTATACTGGTACAGTTACAGCAAGATTTGTTAATCCATCATACTTTGGAGTAGTTCCTAGTGACTTTGTACCTACAGAAGAACTAGTTAAAGAACTTAGTAGTGGTGATATTATAAAGAATACTAAGACTTACGCTACTCCTACATTTACACAGAATACTTAGAAGAACTGTTATGCATATCCAAAAGCATTTGGTATGCTAACTGATATCAGAGATATGAGTAATCAGAATTTGAACGGTTCTTATGTTTATACTGAGATAGCAATTAATGATGAGATGTATTATGTATATGTTCTCAAAACGCCATCTACAGTAACAAATTACAAAATAATCTTTAATTAAAAGATATATGATACAAATTATAGATAACTTTGAACATAGAAGTAAACTACCTAATTTCGCCAGAGATCAATTCGATACCCTAGAAGAAATGAAGAATGTTCGTGATGAGGACATTGACGAAGGGCATATATCTTATTGTATATCAACAGATAAACACTACAAATTTAATGCTAGCAACGCTATTGATTAGTCTACAGGCAAGTGGCGCGAATTCAAGGGTGAGAAAGGGGATCCTGGAAAAGATGGTCAAGATGGGACAAATGTTTCATCTAATCTTACTGCATTCGTCTTTAAGTCTAGTGAAACTACACCAAGCAAACCCGTGGGTGGTAGTTGGAATTCAGATACTAATGTATTTACTCCTCCAACAGGCTGGTATACAACAGATCAAAACATGGTTGGTACCATCTGGATGTCGTGGGCAGTATTTTAGACTACTGGAACTATTCAAGGGGAATGGTCTACGCCAGTTAGGATAACTGGTGAAAACGGTAAAGATGGATAGGATGGCAAATCAATAGAATTCATTTATAAGGTATCTAATAGAGTACCAAATAGTTCTGATAAGCCTAGTAGTGTAAATGAAGATGGTAGTGTGCCAGATGGTTGGACAGATCATCCTACTGGTGTAAGTGAATCTAATCAGTATGAATGGATGTGTGTCAGAACTAAAACTGATGACTTATGGTCTGATTGGAATGGTCCAACAGTATGGTCTAAGTGGGGAGCTAATGGTAAAGATGGAGATGGAGTAGAATATATATATAAAAGAACTACTACTAACTTATCTCCAGATAGACCTACAGAAGTAAGTCAAGAAGATGACTTTGTACCTGAAGGATGGACTGATGATCCTACTGGTGTAAATGAGAATAACATGTATGAATGGGTATGTGTTAGAAAGTACAAAGAAGGAATTTGGGGCGAATTCAGTAATCCTGCTTTATGGGCAAAATGGGGAGAGAAAGGAGAACCAGGTAAGGATGGGAATGATGGTACATCTGTTAATATAAAAGGAGAAGTAGCGTCAGAAGATCAATTGCCAGAATCAGCTCAACCTGGAGATGCCTATGTAGTAAATGGAGACTTATATGTATGGGATGGATTAAGATGGAATAATATAGGTGGTATTAAAGGTCCAGCCGGTGATTCTGCTTATGTACATATAGCATTTGCTGATGGAGTAGTTACTAATGAATCTGGAACAGTTACACAAGTATACGGTTTTACAACTACAGGTTCTACAGTAGGTAAAGCATATATAGGTACTTACTCTGACCATACAGTTGCTGATTCACAAGATCCATTAGTATACAAATGGTAGAAGAATAAGGGTGATAAAGGAGATAAAGGCGACCAAGGTAATGAAGGGCCTTAGGGAGTACCTGGGGATCCAGGAGCCGATGGTATAACTCTTTATACATGGATTAGATATGCTGAGGATGCTAATGGTACTGGTATAAGTAATAATCCAGATGGCAAGAGTTATATTGGACTGGCTTACAATAAAACCACTGCATCAGAAAGCAATAATCCTAGTGATTATACATGGTCAAAGATAACTGGTAAAGATGGAGTCGCTGGTCCTGCTGGAGAAGACGGTAAAACATTATATACTTGGATTAAGTACGCAGACACTATGCCTTCTTCTTCATCTAGTACTATATATGATATACCTAATGAAAATACTAAGTATATCGGTATAGCCGTAAATAAAGATACAGCATCTGAAAGTACAGATGCAATGGTCTATACTTGGAGTCTATTTAGAGGAGCAGATGGTACTAATGGAACAAATGGAAAAGACGGTAGAGATGGTAGAATCACATATCCAGCAGGTATATATGACGCTACTGTAACATATACAGCTACTGATACTAAAGCACCGTATGTATTATATGGTGATACATATTATGTAATGAATGTTACTACTAGTTGGACTGGTTCACAGAATGAAGGTAAAACTCCAGCAGATGATTATGAACAAAACGGTGAACATGCTACTTGGATACCTATGGAGAAATTTGAAGCAGTATATGCTAAATTATTGATTGCAGATAATGGTACATTAGGTAAGTTCGTGTTTAATGGAAATTACATGTTTAGTCAAGAAGGTGTTAATAGTGATGGAGATAGTTCTAATAATTATGAGGACTTCAATCCAGATAGCCCTGATTCAGGAAGTTTTTAGCCTAACTTCTATGTAAATGGACTTACAGGTAAAGTAGTTGCTAGGAATGCATATATAAAAGGTGCATACAAGGAACAAACTAAATTAGTAGATAATTCTAGTTATTCTTATGTAACACTAGGTGGAGGTAATATAAGTGCAAATAGAAGTGTAGATGATGTAATGGGGAAAGGTACACATCAACATATAAGTGTTGGTAGTGGTTGGATATACGATATTGATAGTGCTGAAAAGCAATGGTCGGCATATACTGTTACAAATATATCAGATACCCCTCTTTTGATAACAAATTACTTTTCCGGTTGTTTCAAAGCTTTTTGTTATCTTGGAGATTTGTATTATGGAGTGATATTACCCTCTAAATACAGTTCTGTTACATTAACAAAGATAAGAGTACCGGATAGTACTGCTGTTGATTTCGATGGAATATCTAATGCTGGTTATGTAGATGAGTTAGTGTTGATAAGTCCAAATCAAAATAGGGTGGTTTCTATTGTAGATGATTGGACTGTAGGAAGTGTTACTTATAAAATGTTACAACTCTAATGAAAAATGCGATAGATAAGCAATTGAGATATTCTGTTAAAATAAATTACAGAGATGTTTTAGCATCTATCTGTGTAAATGAACTGGCATCTTTACTTAGTAAAGTAGATTTTGTTCAAGATCGGTAGATGCTGAAAGCTATGATTTGTCATTGTGAAAGACAGATAGGGACCGACATTCCACTAGGATTTACTACTATATGTAATCTGTTCACTCCTTATACAGAACCTGAATGTTTACACGGTAGAGTAATATACAACCTATTCCAATTAGGAGGAGGTATAGAAGAAGCTCCTATTGATGGTAAACAATATGCTAGACAGAATGCTCAATGGAGCGAAGTTAAAGGCGGAGGTGGAGGAGAAATGGAAACAAACACTCCTCTAGTTAAACCAATTATGACAGTATTGTGGACTAATAAAAGAACCGGTAATACTAGTAATTCATTAAACATTAATACTGAAATAGGGGACACCTATAAATGGAGTGGTAACTATATGTGGCAATCAAAGAAAAATTATAAAGATCCTGAAACTATGGAAAGTAATGTGTTTATTGAATTAACAGAAGATGGAATACAATCTCCTACAGTAGAGATGGAAACATTATCTAATACTAATTACTATGTAACACTTAAAGCTCCTAAAACTGGTTATGAAATAGTAGATGGGCAGTTAGTACCGGCTACTGGAGATGACGAAGAAACAGTAAATAGTAAAATTACATTCCTATATCCTGTTTATTATGGAGTAGAAGGTAATATGAATAAACAATTAGTTTCTTCTAACAACATAACTATATCCAACATAACTACTAGTGGCAGTGAATATTTTGTGTACAAATATCCTAGTAATTTTCCTAAGCTAACTACTATTACTTAGAATGATGCTTATAATGTTACACAAGCATTTAACTATAGTGAAGAATCATTCACAACTGATACAGGACTTAAATTAACAATGAGAGTATATACTTCTGCTAATCCAGGAGCGTTTACTAATGCTAAACTAAATTTTAAATGACAGAGAGTATAATCACATTCCCGTCGAAGATTGGTAGTAATAACCCTAAAGCCTATGGAGCAGTTAATGCAACATAGGTTTCTGGGCATAAATAGGTTTTTACTACTAGTGATCTGTATACTATTTCTGATTCTATACTTAGCGAAAGTAAAGATAACACTAATAATGATGCTATAGGTTAGAGGTGGTTCGTACAGAGTTCATAGGCTTATTACCAATTAATCAGCTGGGAAAATAGAAATAATAGTAGAGGTTGGTCAGTAGTGCAAGGCGGGAGTGGTGATGGAGGTACTAACATTGTTATATCAGATACTCCACCTTTAGATACTAATGATATATGGGCAGATGACTCTGAAAAGTCAATTCCTGAATATGTGAATGAAGACTTATAGAGTTTGATATAGGCAGTTAATGCTATTCAACAACAGATAAGGAAATATGAATATGCATTTAACAATCAATTAAGTTCTGGAAATTTTACTAATAATGCTGCTGATGCTATTACTAGTGTAGAACCAGAATAGCCTGTAGAATATACAGAAGAATAGAACTTAAAATATATAGGTACTAATACGGCTAGAGATCCTGAGTATCCAGCATACTCTGAAACTATGATACCTAACCTTAAACATTTGTGTATTAAGGCTGGTAAGTATACTGACCTATTAAATAATCAAGATAAATTTTTAAATAATGAATTATTGTGGTGTACCGATACCCAGAGACTTTATATTAAAAGTGAAGGTAACCTTGTATGGATTAACAAGACTGGAAGTGGTGGAGGTGAAGACCCAGACCCAGGAGATGAAGGCATGACTAAAGATGATTTAGATAAACTGGACTATATTGGATTTGTAGCTCCAAGTGGACAAACTTATCGTGTTAAGGTAAGTAATGATGGTAAACTTATTGTTTACATGAAAGAACTCGATACACCTCAAGCAGAACCGACTGGAGGACAAACGGATCCTAGTACTGGCTGGGTGTATGTAACTTCTTTGTATTTACAGAAATTATATATCAATAGTTTATACTGTGGAGGACTAACTGCAGATGAACATAGCTATAATTACTGTTCACATAATTTTGTAGAATTATCCAATCTAACTGATGCGGATATTAATCTAAATGGGCTATCGTTATAGTACTCTAGTGGTGGTACTAATTGGGAAGTTCTTCCCCTTGAAGGGCTAATTAAAAAAGGAGAAACATTTCTTATTAGAGGAGCGCAATGCTCAGTAATGGATGCAAATACTACTCGTATCAAAGTAAACAGTTATGATATGGAATGGTATGCTAAAGACGGATAGTTAATTAAGTTTGATAATACTAAAGCAAAGTTTTATCTTACTTGGGGTAATACTCCTTCTAGTGTAGCATCTCCATATAGTAATGTTGGAGGAAGTTATAAAGTAAGTAAAGGATATATAGATTTAGTGGGATTAAATAAAGAAAATGCCGGTGATGCAGATACTATTGATGCTAAAGAAAATAATCCATATGCTTATCTTAATTCCAACAGATTATTTACTAAGTATTATAGTATGGACCCAGTAAGTCAAGCTACTAAATCGTTGGATAAGAGAAATAATGCTAATGATTGGTATTTCGTAGATTTGACTAAAGATATTATTCCTATGATAGAATCTTATACTCCTAAGGCTACTTATGAGCATAAAAATATATTCTATAATAAAACCAAACTAGATACTACTAAACCGAACTATATTACATGTACTTTTGGTATTCAGGCAACTGCTCCTAATGCTACTAGATGCTTTAACTGGATATCTACTGAGTATCATGACGAATTCTTATGGTATAAGAAGCAAGGAGAATCAGAATGGAACAAAGTAGAATCATTCAAAAATGAATCTGGTATTAGAAAGTATTATAATAGAATTAGATCTGAGTTTACCGATGGTACAGCATTCACTACTCATAAAGTAATAATCAAAAATCTAAGTGCTGGAGTATACGATTACAAGGTAGTTAGAGATGAGAATTACGAAAGTGAAGTATTACATTTTACTGTACGTGAAGGATCAGATGAATTCACCTTTGTTCAAGTATCAGACCAATAGGGATTTAGATGGGATGAATATCAGATATGGAAATCATCTGCTGAATACATCAAAGACAATGTAGCTGATATGGAGTTCACAGTAAATACTGGCGATATGACTCAAAATGGTAATCGTGTTAACGAATGGATTGACTACTATACAGGTAGACAAGCTATGAAGGATTTCGAGGAAATGCCAGTAATTGGAAATAATGACCTGTGTCCTGCCAACATTTATCAGTTAGGTAATGGAGGTGACAGTTCAAAGATTAATCCTAAGAACTTATCATTCTTCTATACTTTTGAAATGGATGAAGAGAATCCTCCTATTTTCAACATTGAGGGTAAGGAAGTATTCATTGATTCTCTATATTCATTCAATTATGGCAATGTACACTTCATGGCTATCAATTCTGAGATTACAGATGGTACTGAGAAGAATGTATATGGACTAAGTACAAACGGTTTAGTATACTCTAATATGAAGACATGGTGTCAGAACGATATTAATAAGAATTCTGATAAGACATGGAAGATAGCATTTACTCATGAGTTACCATTTACTATTATTACCCAGAATGTGATCAGTAAGTTCTATTGGGATAATACAGAAAACAGTAAGATTGAAAGATCTGGTAGTCACTTGAACTATAATACTACAGCTGATAATAAGTACTGGTTTAGTAAATTCTGTCAGGAGAATAACATTAGATTAGCTATAGGCGGGCATAAGCATACATACGCAGCTACATTCCCATTGAAGGAGAATCCAGCTAGCACTATGAAACCTATTATTCAAGTAACAGCAGAGATGCTACAAGAATCATTTGGTACTACTACTCTTGCTGCCGATAATTCAGATCCACAACTAGAAGGTCAATTATTCCCATCTACATGGATTGGTAATGATGCATATAAGACTTAGAAGCACTTGTGTACATTTGAGTTAGTAGAAAAGATAACAGCGCCTGTATATATTACTAATCAAGCTACAGGTTACAAACACACTTCTAATAAAGAGTTACCATCTCCATATACTCCTTGGGATCACTACTTCTTCCCAGCTACTATTACTCAAACTAGTCAAACAGATATTACAGCTAAAGTAAATGCTGGGCAAAGATATCCTTTCTATACTATTTATAAAGTAACAGCTAGTAATATTCAGTGTATTACTAAAAAGATTAATTACTTATTTACTTCTGCTGGTAAATATAATGTTAATATTCCTAGTAGCAGTAATCCTCCTGCAGCAATTGGTGGAAACGGAGAAATTAATAGTGGTAATGACATAATTGTTATAACAAAATGAATTTAAAAAAGTATAATGAATCTACCGGCACTTGGGATATAATTTCTTCAGGTAATGCTTCTGGTATCATGGTTACTGACCCTCACTTTTTAGAAGAGGGTCAGACCTTTAAATCCGTTAATTAGGTATTAGTGGATATGGACGATAAAGTAGAAGAGACTAAAAGAAATCTAAGTTGGGTCGTATTAAATGGTACTATTGGTGGTGGAGGAGGCGATGGTGGAACTACTGCTTCTATCAAGCTTACTGACGGCAGTATCGTTACTACTGAAGGCGTACATTATCTCTATTCTACTTCTACTAAGTTAACACTACATTATCTTATTAGTTCTACTAAACCTAATGAGAAGTATAACATATCTGTATCACTAGATGGTAATACTATTATAAGTAATCAAGTAGGTTATTCTTCAGTATAGGGTACATTAGAAATTCCTAATATTGCTGAATTTTCTAGTTCAGCTAGTCACAGTATTGTTGTTACTGCTGAGAATACAGAAGGTATCTCAGTAAGCCCTTACTTACTTACTGTAGTAGAATCATCTATTAGTCTAGAATCTTCCGTAACTTCTGTAACTGCTACTATAGGTTTACCATACAATATTACTTATAAAATAACTAATAAGGTATTAGGCTCTGAAACTTCTCTTATAGTTACTAATACAACTAATGGTATATCTAAGAGTTATTCTGTAGGGAAATTTACTTCAGTAGAACCTAAGTTATTAGATGTAAACTTCTTTGACTTATTCAATGGTGCTACTCCTACTGCTGGTAGTTCATATACTATATCTGCGCAAGCTACTACTTCTGTAGATACTTAGGTAATTCAATCAGATACTGTTACTAATAAAGTAGTAGTAGAAGATGGACAAACACTAGTAGTATTGGTAGATGGAATTACTACGCAAGCTGATATAGAAGCAGGAACAGAACCAACAGAGTTTGCACAGTCTGGTAATATATCATTCTCATTTACTCCATACTTAGCAGGAGTATCAATTATATATTATGCTATCAGAATATAGAGAGGTACTATTACAACGGATATAGGTAACTTCGATGCTGATAGTAGTAATTTCAATTCTAACAGTTATGTATTAAGAGGTAAAGCTCAAGTATTTAGTTGGTCTATTCCACAAGAAGAATCATACTTAGGAGACTATGTTATTACTTTAAGATGTTGGTCTGAAAAAGGTAGTCCTATAACTGATACGATTCTTAGGTGTAATGTCATAGCTGCAGATCAAAGTTTGATTCCTACATAGAATCCAAACAACACTATGTACGCATAGTGGAATATAAAACAAGCTACATTCCCTCAGGAAACATCTGCTAAAATATGGTCTAGTGTTGTACCTAACTTTATTATGCCAGGACAGCAAGAAGAACAATCTGTAACTACCAATTTAAATGTGTATGATACTAATGGTATACTATCAGGTTTCTTGAATGAGAATGGATAGAGTAAATTAAGATTAGCCGGAGAAGCATACGGGGTAGTAGATTTACAACTATTCGCTGCGTCTACTGCAGATAATACTAACTGGTCTAGACTAGGTTTTACTATATCTACTACATTTAAAACAGACTTACATCCATACAATGATAGAAGTGTATTCTTTATTGGAGATTACTCTTCAGATAATCAATTTCAAGAAGGTATTAAAGTAGACCTTGAAGATGTAGTTTGGAAGTATACAGACGGCGCTATTAAAGAAAGTATATCTTGTAAGATACAATAGAATACTGTAAATACTCTTGATTTTGTAGTAGATCAAAGTAACAAGGAAGTAAAGATATTTGTTAACGGAGTATTAAATGTAGCCAGAGAGATTAAAGATAATTTCACATGGAGTAGTTCTAGTAAGATATATCTTGGGTGTACTTACCAGAATGATAGACCTACTAATTTTAGTGATGTAGAGTTCTATGAAATGAACTTGTTTAGATCTCCTCTTAATGATAAACAGATAGTTATTAATGCACTTAATGCTAGAGTAAGAGCTACATTAACTAGTACAGGTTCTGTAGATTTTACAGAGTATAACAACTTAAAGTTAAAGAACTTCTTTAGTATAACAGAGAATAGTAGTTCTTCAACTCTTTGGGATGACTCTACTGGTACATACGCTAAATTGAATTTTAACAGTCTTATTGGTGATGTTAATAGAAAACCACCTCTTCCAGTAGTATTAATAAACTGTTCCAATTCTGGGTTTACTAAAGCTGTGTATGAAGCTATTGGACCTAATTCAACTATGTACAATGGTTGTACACTTAGTTACTTTGATCCAGATTCAACTAGTGGATCTGCTGTATCTACTACAGATGTATCTGTATAGATTCAAGGTACATCTTCTACTGGTTACAGAAGTAAGAACTTAGAGATTGTTCTCAATAAAATACTTACAGATGATGAAGGTAAATCTATTGGACCAGAGCTATTTCAACCGAAGGCTAGTTGGATGCCTGAGAATCAATTCACATTGAAGGCTGACGTTGTAGATAGCGCTCATGCTAATAATGCTTCTATTGGTAAGTGGATTAATGACAATGCAGATGTACTATTTGATAAGACACCTCCAATGTAGGAATTGGAATCTAGACGTCCTGTGGATTCTATAACCCCTAGTGAAGTACATAATGAGGTAACTATCAAACATACTTTGGAAGGTTTCCCTATCATCCTACTTATACAATTCGATGGTACTAGTACTCAAGAGATGTTGGGTATATATTCTTTCAACTTAGGACGTGCTGCTTACTACAACATGGGTATGAAGTTCTTAAAGAACTTTACTACTAAGATTAAGAATGTAACCGGAGAATATGTAGATCAACCATTGCCTGCTTTCATTACTAAGTATGAAGCATATAAAGTAAATGAGAACTTTGGTAGTATCAATCAATAGTAGGTTTACTCATATGAATTTGGAGATAACGCTAACATTATTGAGACTCCAGAAGGTATATAGCATACTGCTCTATTCATGCAGGATGACTTAACTGTATTATAGCATGTAGGAGAATTTAAATATAATGGAGCTACTCAAGATGCTACTTCTGTAACTGATAATAATATATGGTAGAGACTGTAGTTACTGTTTACTACATTAGCCGGTATGACTGGTGAAGAGATAAGTAAATACAGATGGAATACTATAACTAAAGGATATGAAAAAACAGGAGCTACGTATCCTGCACAGCAATCCTGGTCTGCTCTTGCTGATGATCTTACTTTAAGACTAAGTATTAGAAATGCATATTCATACTTTATGATATGTGTAGTATTCGGTCTTGTGGACTCATTAGGAAAGAATATGGTGTTAAGATCATGGAATGTAGGAGGATCCACTACAGATTAGAATATGAATAAGTGGTACCCATGTTTCTATGATATGGATACTGCAAATGGAGTAAGTAATACTGGTGAAGAAAATGTGGCTAAGACAGCTTATATAGACGGTTTCAGTAATGCAGATACTACTACGGGTGTGAACTCTCTTATAATCAAATAGAACGATCCTAATAACGGGTATGACGAATACTCAAGTAGATTGTGGGATGTTCTAAGAGATAGTAGATTCATAAGTACTGGAGTATATTCAGGAAGTGATTATAATGGATTATGGGATCTATGGAGAACCAATAGTTCATTATTAACCAGTTCTTCTATGTTCGTTGAAAACTACTTTAGTGCTTAGACAAAGAACTGTGGAGAACTATTATACAACTATGACTACCGAGTTAAGTATCTTACTAAATACTAGAAAGATGAAGACAGTCCTGCTTCATATGCTAATGTGGAATTCTTGCATGGTACACGTAATGACTTCGTAAGAGATTGGTTAAAGAAGCGTTTGACGTTTATGGATGGAGTATTCTTGTTCGCTAACAATAATGTTATTTATCCCTACAATGAGAAAGGTTCATTTAAATGTGGTGGAGCTTAGACTAATAATTCTAAACTTACTGTTAAGATGAATAGTCCTGCTATTCTTACAGTAAATATAGGTAATGCTGCTGGTAGCGAGACTAGATATTATATTGAAGAAAATGTAGATACGGACATATATCTTCCATCATTGTCATCTTTCAATACACAGATCACTGTTAACAATATGTCTGAAATAAGTAACATGATGGGACTAGATGAAATTAGATTTCAAGGTTTTATGACATCTATGTCATTGCCTAGTATGTCTGAAATAGATATACAGAATACTAGTACATTATCATCGAATCCTATAGACTTTGCTACTATATTCGTCAAGAAATAGGATGG
>OLZG01000682.1_pt1 | contig 16813 bp, 13 predicted proteins | sample 1644401 | NCBI WGS metagenome assembly OLZG01 (sample SAMEA103958119, study PRJEB25191) | human gut metagenome | biome: human-associated habitat [ENVO:00009003]; feature: intestine environment [ENVO:2100002]; material: feces | place: Germany | collected 2013/2015
ACAGCAGGAGGTTTTTTCTTATTTTCTCGAAATCCAGAACCACAATTTGTTTAAAGCAAAACCACAGAAATGTTATAGGGGGTGTATACAATCTTTAAAAGGGAGACCACAATTTTGTAATAGCCCTTTCGACCACAAAAAGTGTTATAGAGGTGACCACACCACAGGATTATTTATATATCTTATAATTTAGAATTAAAAATATGTAAAGTTGTGGCTCACCAGACCTTAGTGTAATACTTAGGCTATTAGCAAATCCTTTGACGCATTGGCTGAGGTATCTCAATTTAGTAGAGACTTTTAAGAAAATGTTGACACATACATTTGATAGGAGATGCCCCTTGATTTTGTAGAACATGGTATAATTATTTGAGCAAGGTAAGTTCAATTAATGTATACGACATTATAATGATAATTATAATGTGTAGAGTGTGAGTACTTTATATTGTATTTTTCTTTTTGAGTCATTGTCGATGGGAGGAAAAAGTGGTACGGTTAAAATATGAAATAGAAGATAGCACTATTGCTGAACTATTGGGGGTTCAAAATTTTACAAATGAGGAGTCCGCAATACTTGAGTTAGTTAAAAATGCCTACGATGCAGGAGCCACTGAGCTTCTAATTAACTTTAATTCAAATGGACTTGTAATTTCAGATAATGGTGTAGGTATGAATGAAAATGATATTCGGTCAAATTGGATGCATGTCGGTAAAAGCAATAAACGATATTATTCTGATTTTAGCTTTACATTACCGAAAAGAATTTTAGCTGGATCAAAAGGTGTAGGGCGTTTTGCACTTGCTAGACTAGGAAAGAAAGTTGTTTTATACAGTAAAAAGGAATCTCAAAATGAAGTGGAGTGGACAACGGACTGGAATGAATCACTATTAGAGAAGAATATTAGTCAACCTAAAATAAACGGACATGGAACAAAAATATATATTCATGAACTTAGAGATCGATGGACTCAAAATAGGATAAAAAATTTGTCACGATATCTTTCAACTACATATAATGATAACGTGATGAATATTGTCATTAAGCCAGAACAAGATGATCAAGTTAAATATATCTTTAGAAATCCCGAAATGGGCAAAACACATGTGAGTGAGATTGAACTTTCGTATGACAATTGTAATTACTCGTTGAACTGCATAATAAAAAGTGATGAGTTTAAACAGGAAGCGGAAAAATATTTTCAGAATGAGAAATGGAATTTACAGGAAAAGAGGATTAATGTATATGATGAATTGGTAAATGATAATTCCCTTGACGAAATTCCAGAAATTGAATTTAAACAAATGCTAGAAAAAATAGGGCCTTTTAAGGCAAAGCTCTTTTTTTCGCTGAAGGTTTATTCTAATCAGGATAGGGATTTATTTCTATATAAATACCCAACTTTACATGAACGATACGATTATGGAATCGTTTTGTATAGAAATGCCTTTAGTATAGCATCTTTTGATGGTAAAAAGGATTGGCTGGAATTAAATAAACGTATGCGAAAATCCCCTGCTGCTGCAACTCATCCAACGGGTTCCTGGCGTGTTCGTTCCAATCAGCTGTCTGGTGCTATTTTTATAGACAAACAAAAGAACCCTGAATTGAAGGATATGGCAAATAGACAGGGACTCGAAGAAAATGAGTATTTTAAATTATTTTCTGAAATCATTCTTTTAGGTATAACTGAGTTTGAACGCGGCCGCCAGAAATTCATTCGCTTAGTTAATAAAAAAAATAAGAATCAAGAAAATCAATCAAATCAACGTACACCAGTGCTTAATGAAATTCTGCAAACAAAATGCGATAAGTTAAACTTGAATGAAGCTAAAGTTGCAGACTTAAAAAATGAAATTAGAGCACTTCAAACTATAACGGAACAGGCTTCTAGAGAAAAAGATGAAATTGAATCAAATTATAGATATGATGTCCGTATTTTAAATTCTTTTGTGACAATCGGATTAAAAGCGGCAGCGATAGCCCATGAGTATAAAAATAATAGAAATAATCTTACCGAAAATTATAAAAATATAGTGGAAGCATTAAAGAAATATGGTATGTGGGGAGAGCTTAATAATGAAGAGCATACTAGATTTACTTACCAAAATGTGCCATTTCTCCTACAAAGTGCAAAAAAAATTAATGAAGAGACTTGTAAATTTATGGATGCTATGTTAGAAGATTTAGAGAAGTCAAAGTTTCAATCGCAAGATTTAAATTTAAAAGAAAAGTTGAATAATATAAGAAATTCGTGGGAGAAAAATTGTTCTAATTTAAATTTTAAACTGAATATTAGTGATGATATTGTGTACATGGGATCTAGTGACGTATTAACAACAATTTTTGATAATTTGATTCTTAATACCTGGCAACAAAACATTAATTCAGAGAATGTTAACATTACGATAAATGCAATTAAAATGAATAATTTGATAGATTTTACTTATAAAGACGATGGAATTGGATTGACAAAAAAATATTTAGATAATCCTGATAAGATTCTAGAAGTTCATGAGTCCTCGCGAAGTAATGGGCACGGTCTTGGAATGTGGATTGTAAATAATACAATTTCGATGACTGGCGGAAAAATTTCCTTGATTGATGGGAAGAAAGGTTTCTATCTGCAGTTTTCTTTGGGGGAAGGTAAATGAATATTGTATACATAGATGATTCACCAGATCTTTTTATTTCGCGTTATATGTCTGAGATGTCAATTAAATCACAATCCGTAAGTGGTGCTGAGAAGCTTGAATATGATGAAATAATATTTGATGACGATAAAAATTTTGAAGATTTATTAAAAAATAAAAAAGTAATTGAAGCTAATATTTTAATTGTGGATGAAAGGTTGTTCGAAGAACAGTCAGAGAGAAAAAAATTTACAGGCTTGCAATTTAGACTCATACTAAAGAAAGTTTATCCATTCAAGGAGGTCATTGTAATTACTCAACCGAATTATTTAGATACTCAAAATAGAGATGACATAGTTTACAAATATTCTGGGAAAGATGGTCGTGAAGCAGCGACCAAGCATTACGAAAATTGTTTAAAGCCAGCAATTGTAAAAGCAACTAATAACTACAATGAAAGTGCCAATTTGATTCACCAGTTGATAGATTCCTACAGACAAACAGGCGACGAAGTACCTGCCATTTTTGAAAAGATGAGTAATTCGCTATTTGATAATGACTATAGTTACCAAGACTTTAGAAAAAGCGATATCGATAAACTAATTAAATCATTTAATTGCTTGGAAAGGACTATTCATGAGGGATTACAGAACAAGTGATGGTAGTAATTTGTTGAATAAAGTTAAAGAAAATAAAGAATTATTGAATAAAAAAATTGAATATGAGCATAATAGAGTAAAAAATAAATACAACCAGATTAGCAACTCAGCAGGACATTATCTCAAAGAATTTTCCGAGATTTATAATAATGCATGTGCATACTGTGGAATTCCATCCTGGTTAATTGGAGCAGATGGATTCGAAATAGATCATTTTATCTGTGAATCTAGTTTCCCTGATTCGGCTGATGGAAGAAATGAGGCAGGGAGAATAGAAAATTTAGTCTACGCTTGCCGAATGTGCAACCGTGGTAAGGGAAAGTTCCTTATTCCTGAAGAGTGTAGGACACTATTAATGCCAGACGATAATTCAATATCACAAGTGTTCTTTCGTGAAGATGATTATTACATTAAAATAAATGAAAAATATATAAATAATCATATAATACTTAATTTTTATAATCTCTTACATTTAGGTAGTGAATTAAAGCGATTGGATTATCTTCTTATGAAACTTCGTTCACTGATAAGGGTAGTAAAAGAAGATGAAAAAAATAAAATTCCTTATGAGAATATTATATGTTTGAAACTGCAGGAGTGTTATCTAGAATTGCATGATAAAAGAAACTTGGAATTTCATAGTCTAGCCCGAGATTGTATGCAGTTGTAGGTTTATTAGATACTTGGATTATACGAATTTTTACTGGATGGGGCTATATTCTGGCAATATTGATTAGAAACAGCAATTGCATGAGTGATTAATCTAATGATTATAATATTTTGCACAAGTTAATTGTTCTGTTGTTGCAAGCAATTAATACTTCAATCTTAGATGCTGCTGAGGATAAATCGATTTTAAAATAGATAAATTCAATTTTTATTATTTGAGAATCAATCTTTTTTGTATAGAAATTTATGTAAGTAGTTTTTGATGAATATTTCAATAGGTAGGAATTCTATTTAAATGATAAGCAATAAGAAAACAGGGTCGTATTATACCCCTATAAAAACAGTAAGATTCATGTACAAATACCTTGAGTCTCAAAAGAATTGGGTTTGTGATATGTTGGAACCCAGTGCAGGCGATGGACGGTTTATTGAACAAGGTCTCAAAAATGATACAATTAGTAAAATTGTAGGTGTTGAGTTAGTTAAAGACAAGGCAGAAATACTTTTACAGCGTTTTATGGGTAAAAATATTCATATAATATCCAAAGACTTTTTGGAATTCAGTTTATATTCAAAAGAAAAATATGATTTAATTATTGGAAACCCGCCTTATATTAATAAAAAAAATATTGAGTCTGTTTTTGTAGAACGAGCTTATACGCTTTGCAAACAGTACAATTTACCAAAAGGTATTGTTCAGAATGCTTGGGTTGCATTTATTTTGGCTTCTCTCTCTCATCTTGCGGCTAAGGGTGTACTTTTTTTTGTTTTGCCTATTGAACTTTTGCAAGTTCAATATGCGGAAAAATTAAGGATATTTCTAGAAAAAAAATTTAATACTATACACATTTTAACTTTTGATGAAAAGATGTTTCCTGAGATAGAGCAGAATACATGTCTTCTTTATTTAACTAATTGCAAGGAAAAAACGCCATATATAGATTATAAACAATATAAAAAATTAGATTCAGAGAAGCCATATAGTACATCTAAGATTCAGAGAAATAAACCTCTGGAAAAATGGACAAATGCCATTTTATCAGATGATGAAATTGATGTGCTGCGTCGTTTATCAGAAAATTTGCCTACAATTAGCGAATTTGGTAATTCAGCACCTGGAATTGTTACTGGCGCCAATAATGTCTTTATTTTGACCAAAGCTGAAGTAAAAAAATTTGGTTGCGAAAAATTTGTGATTCCAATCATCTCACGTAGCAATAGTGTTCAAGGGAACTTATACATTGATGAAGTTCTTATCAAAGGGTTAGAAGCTGATAATCGTGTAAAGCTTTTTCTTTTAAACTTATCTGGAATAGAAGAAAAGTACCTCCCTCCTAAATTGATTGGTTATTTAAAAAAAGAAGGAAATAAAATTAGAAACGGGAAAAAAATTAAAGATGGCTATAAATGTTCCAGACGAAAACCTTGGTACGCTGTACCTATAGTGCCAACAGGTGAAGTTGTTTTTTTTAAACGTTATGATAAGGTCCCCAGAATTTGTGTAAAATCTAAAGAAATCTATACAACAGATATTGCTTATAACATGCGTTTAAAATTGCAATATGATGCAGATAGTTTTGTTTTTTGTTTTTATAACTCGTGCACCTTAGCTTTATGCGAATACTGGGGACGATATTATGCTGGAGGCGTTTCAGAACTAACACCGACTGAGTTCAAAAAGTTATGCGTTCCTTATGAGTATATAGACAAAGAAAAGGTGGAATATTTAAGAAACCTACTATTAAGAGGTGCAAGTGTAGACGAAGTTGTGAGCTATGTAGATAATGAAACTATTTTAAATGAGTTTAGTAAGGAGGATGTGAACAGGCTAAAGGAAATTCGAAAAAAGCTTATGTACAGACGATTAAGTTAATTTTTAATTTTGATACTCAATTGTTTTCTATTTAAAATAGTATGAGATTGAAGACAGCGACTCCTGCAATGGGATAAAAACTATAATAATATGTGCAGTCGTTGCAACATGTATGGTACTAGGCGTAAAATGTTTCTCGGTAGGGAAAAATAGTCCTTGCAGAATAAAAGGGAGACCTCTATTGTTAAGATAGTGTTAACGGTACGAATATCAAAACAAAGGAAAGTCTCCCATGGAAAAGATCGTATCAGATGTCATCAAAATAATAAAGGGGTCTAAGAACGAGATTGAGATGGGGAAGGTCCTCTGGGCCTTCCTACTAAATTCCATTATTTCCATGATCGCCCTTGCCTTTGAGCGAATTGATGATGAGCTCTTTGTGTCCCTCAAAGCAGAAGGATATAAAGTGCAGTGCAAGGATGCACGTACCATTCAAGGTATCTTTGGTCCTTTGACCTACGAACGAAGGTTGGTGAAGAAGGAGGGAGAAAAGGTCTTCTATCCCCTTGATAGGCAACTGGGGTTTGAGCGCTACCGCAGGTACACGCCCTACCTTGAGTTCTGTGTGGTCAAGCTGGCGACAAGGTTCGTCTACCGCGTCGTGGAATAATCCATCAAGATCTTCTCCCCAGTGACCATCAGCCATTAGAAGGTCCTTGCGGGCCTGCAAAATGAAGAGCTTGAAGCAGCGCTATTCAGCAAGTTCAAACCCGTAAAAGCACCGAAGAGCGCGGAACTGCGCGGAACTGCGTGGAACTGCGTAAGGACTTGGGGAGCGCTCTGAAGAAATCTCCTATGGTTCTACATGCGGGAATTAGAAATGGGGGAATTGGTGGCTATACAGCTAGCAGTACAGTAATAGGTCACTTAAGATCCATTTTTCGCATTTAATTAAGCTACAGCACAATCTTATATTGGTCTCCCGAGAAAACGTTGACCCATACCTACACTTATTCTTGTGCATTCTTTTGATGATGATTACTATATTGTAGTCTTATATGAATTAGTGTCTTCTTTCGTAATTTATGACTAGCAAAGTTACTATACCACTTGAAATATTTCATGCCGTTTGAGCGGAATTCCCAATTTTAAATGAGGAATATTAAATTATATATTTCTAAAATGGGCAAGTGAGTCATTTTTCCTGGAAATTTAATCGATGGTGATAAAAAATGAGGAAAAGGAATTATACAGATTGTTTGAATGAAATAAACAGTAAAGAACTATTCGAAGGTCTTCTCGGTTATGGGTTCTTCTCTGAAAAACTTCCACCAATATTTTCTGCAGTAAAATTTTATGAACAGTCTAATGAAGTTAATAAGATTTTAAACAATGTAAGTCATAATAATATTTGTGATTATATTAGATTCCCCGTAGTTAGAAACACTGGCGGAATAAGGATGATTGCTATACCAAACCCCATTGAATATTTTAGATTATGTGAGTTCTTAAAGCTTAATTGGGATAAAATAGTAGGGATATTCACCGCAATACTAAGCTCTAAAAATATTGACGTTATCAAATCCAAAGATTTTTCTTATGTAGCTAAGGATGCAAATTATGTAAGTCAGATTCATCTGAGAAAGATAAAAGATAGTAAATCAATATTTGAAATGAGAAGTTACGAAGATCGGTTTGATTTGTCCACCGATGAAAAACTTATGCTAGGGAAAAGATATTATGTAAAAGCAGATATTTCCTCCTGTTTCCCAAGTATCTATACCCATACAATACAATGGGCTATTGTAGGAAAGGAAAAAGCAAAAAAATGTAGAGATAGAGAGGAGTGGGTTAATAAGTTTGATAAATTATGTCGGAATATTAATTTTGGAGAATCTAAAGGGTTGTTGATTGGGCCAGTAACTTCAAATCTAGTATCAGAGCTTATTCTTGCAAAAATCGATGAGGAACTTGCAATGAAATACTCTTATGTTAGGTATATTGATGACTACCATTGTTTTGTTCAATCTTATAAAGAAGGAGAACAATTTTTACAGGACTTAGCAGCCATTTTGGATAAGTATCGATTAACATTAAACTATAATAAAATAAAAATCTTAAAACTCCCTATGGAAATAGAATCTGACTGGCCGCTATATTTCAAAAGTAATCCCATTATCCTTAATGAGGACAAAATATCTTATTCTCAAATCAAATATTTGTATCATGAAGCGATAAGATTGATGCAGGAAAATGAGGGAGATATTGCCATTCTGAATTATTTTATTAAAGTAATGTCAAAGAAGAAGTTTTCTTTTCGAGCTCGAAGATATTTTGTTTTATATAGTATGCATTTAGCGCTATTATATCCATATTTAGTTCGCATTCTTGATAAGTTTGTTTTTAAGGCACAAGGATTTACAAAGGAATCAATTCAATCTTTTTCAGAAGAGCTTTTCATTCGATCTAGAGAAATTCACAATATAGAAGGAATTTGTTATGCTATATATTTTTCGTTAATTTATCACCACCATATATGCAGCTTAGATAATATAACGTCAAATGAGATTGTCTCTGTCATGAAACAATTGAATAATTGTATACTAAATTTACTGCTATGGTTATATTTTAAACAAAATCATGAGATTGAAAAAAATGTTAGAGTGTATGAGTATGCAAAAGATATATTAGAAAATGATATGGATAAGAACTGGTTGTTCATATATGAAGTATTAAATGATACTGACTTAAGAGGATTTAAAGCGACCGTAAAGAAAAATAGTAAAGAAAAAAATAAAGATAAAAAAGTGAGTCCTGACAATTATTGGGCACGGATGAAACAATTGAAAATTTCGTTTTTATCACCGGAATTTGTTGATCAAATAGCCCTTTAACTATTAATAGGAGTTCCACTATTATAAAAAATAATTAACCCATTTGTTTGAAGTTAAAAATAGAGAAGCTAGGCATCGTAATCACATGGTGCAATATGCATAACTTAAATGGAATAAGTATATTTGGATTGGTAATAATTATGAAATCGTCTTATATTTGTGCAAACTAGTTTGCTATTTAGGGCTAGTAAGGGATTAATGAGCACAATATAAAACTTAACATAAATGGCAGTTTTATGGCTCGAAAAAATAGACCGGTTCCTCACAGGAGATATCTGCGATAGTACAGCTGTTAGCTGATAGATATCTTTGATGATTCCCTATCAAATATACTCAAAAACAGGATATTATCAAAATGAAAATTATTATTTGGATATGGAGTTATTATTATGAATGAAATAAAAGAAGTGCGAATGGCAAGTAGTTCTAATCGAATTGATTGGATTGATATAGCAAAGGGAATCGCCATTATTTTAGAAATTATCGGGCATACAGTGAAATTTGGGAGCGGAATTCGGAATTTCATTTTTTCATTTCACATGCCTCTATTTTTTATTTTGTCAGGCTATACGTTTCATGTTGCAGAGAGCAAGGAGTATTTAAGTCGACATTTTCATAATAATTTAAAGCACTTACTTTTGCCGGTTCTTGTAATTGTATTTTTAAAAGTTTTATTTTCGTGGTTATTTCAATCTGATAATAGCTTTAATGAATGTGCTAGACTGGTGATTCACTATGCTGATGCTTTGTTTTGGTCATCTGGTGTACGTGTTAAATCGCATCCCGGACTTGGAGCACCCTGGTTTCTAGTTTCCCTCTTTGGTGCAAAGCTGCTCTTAGATATCATACGACTGATTTTTAAGTCTGAGTGGAATTATATTGTTCCTGCAGTTGCACTTATAGGAATATCCTTAAGTTTAAAGGGAAAATGGCTACCATTGAATTTTGATGTAACAATGGGCGTTATATTATTTCTACATATGGGTATCTTGTGGAAACGGTTTGACTATTTACTTTCCCGCTATAGGGGACAATTGTTTTGTATTGCTCTAATAATATGGGCGACATGTCTATACTTCGGTATGTATATTGAACTTGCCACTCGAAAATATCCTTATCTATTTCTTTCAATCATTGAAGGCATATTTGGTACAATTATAGTGTGTAACATTTGCTATGCATTGAGTATTCAAGAAAGCTCGCATATATTTTTAAAGTCATAGGACAGCACACTTTGATTATATTTTCAGTCCATTGTATAGATGAAATTTGGCATTCTTGCTGGTTTCTTCCTAATGTGTGGCACGCAAGCATTGCGAGAATTTGCATTGATTTAATTATTGCTTTATGTATGTATAGAATTGAGGGACCAGTTAAAAAGTTATTCGAAAAATATATTTAAGTTTTCCTTGTACGCCTGCCATTTCTGATAATACTGTGTTAAATAATCCGGTGGTTAAGCTATAACGAAATTGTGGGTTAGCTATAAACTTATTGTGGTTTTAAAGAGGACTCAAAGCGATGAATATCGCTTTGAGTCCTCTTTCAGGTATCTCTTGGATCCCCAGTCTGTTGCTGCTACATGGCGCAACCGGGCACAGACCAGCATCAGAGTGCTCTGGTCATGTGGAAAAGCTCCAATCGCCTTTGTACGGCGCTTGATTTCCCGATTGACTCGTTCCGTGGTATTATTGGTTCGGATTCGATTCCAGTGTTCGCTAGGATAGTCCATATATGTTAAGGTTTCTTCGATGCCTTCTTCCACTTCCGCAGATAGCTTCAATTCCCGAAGCTTCTCAGCAACCAGTGCAGCCTTTTCACGGGCTGCGGCTTTACTTTCCTGAGTCTAAAATTTCAAAAACTCTGAAAATTAAAATTTTGCATAAAACGTGCAAAAAATCCAATGAGATTGACAAATTAGGTTCGTGTTATATATAATTATATAAGAAGATTATTTTTTGCATGTGAACTGGGAGGTGGATTATGTTACTGCAATTTACTGTAAAAAATTTCATGTCCATAAAGGATGAAGTAACTCTGAGTTTGCTGGCTAATCCGAGTGTTCATGAGCATGAAGACATCCTTATCAGTCACAAAAATGAGAAGCTTCTGCCTATTGCATCTATTTATGGAGCAAATGCGGCGGGAAAGAGCAATCTTTTTAGAGCGATTTCAACGGCTATTAAGGCCATTCGCAATTCGAATGACCGGCAAATTGATCGGCCTATCGGTGGAATCATTCCTTTTGCAATGGATCCTAAAACCGTTAAGCAACCGACTTCTTTCGATTTTATATTCATTACAAAAGGTAAAAAATACCAATATGGTTTTTCAGCTACAAATCGGGCCATTATTGATGAATACCTTTATGAATTTCGGACTTCTCGTTCTTCTAAGCTATTTGAACGCAGTCAATCCAATAAGTACAGCTTTACCAAGAAGAATGAAGATGAGTTTAACTCCTATGTTTCTAAAAATTCACCGAATAAACTATTCCTTTCTACAGCCACTAGTTGGAATTGCAAACTGACAAAAGATGCTTATACGTGGTTTTCTGAGAGCATTGATGTTTTTGATTCAAACTTTATCGCCGATTATGGAATGCAAATTCTTGAGGAAGGCAATGAAGAAGGCAAAGAATTTTTACGTAAAAAATTACAAGAGGCAGATTTTAATATAGATGGATACGTCCTCAAAGTAAGAGAAACGAACTTTGAGAATCTCAATCAATCAGCAATGCCTGAGGAAGCCTATGAAGTTATGAAAAAACTTTTAAAGGATTATAAGGGCAAAGAAGTAGAATTCAACGTATCTCATTCGGTTGTCGATAAAGACGGCCATCGCTCTTCGTATAGTTTGCCTTTTCAACTTGAATCAGAGGGAACCAAAAGGATGTTTTTTTACGGAATATCTTTCTGGAAAGCACTTAAATTAGGTAAAACGATCTTCATCGATGAACTAGATAATAGTATGCATCCCCTTCTTGTGAAATTCCTATTAAAAACTTTCAATGATATAAAAACTAATCCAAATCATGCTCAACTTATTTTTTCAACCCATGATGTTAGTTTACTATCTTTAAAAGAATTTAGGCGCGATCAGATTTATTTTGTCGAAAAAGATAGAAAATCTGCGGTCAGCACATTTTATCCCCTAGATGAATTTTCACCAAGAAAAACTGAAAATGTCCAGAGAGGATATCTGCAAGGCCGTTATGGAGCTATTCCGGTTATTAACCAGGAGAACCTCCAATGGTAGCATTTATGCAGAAAAGCAGAGGAAAGCGCCTGAGAAAACGAAAGAAGATTATTTTTATTGGGGCTGAAGGAAAGAATAAAACAGAAACAAAATATTTCAATTCATTCAATCGACTTCAGGATACTTATATTGTTAAATTTGAGCGCAATAATCGTACGGATCCTAAGGGAATGGTTACTTCCATCCATAAAGAAGCATAGACGGAAGGTATTACTGGACGCAATGGCGATGAGGTGTATGTCTTGCTGGATGCTGATTCAGAGCAATATAAAAAGGAACAGATCAAAGAAGCAATTTCAATAGGTAAAAATAAAAATGTAAATGTTATCATATCAAATCCATGCTTTGAGCTATGGTTCTTATTACATTTTGAATACACGACAAAGTATTTCTCCAGCAATCGTGAATTGATAAAAGAACTAAAACGTTATATTAAAAACTACGAGAAGAATTTAGATGTCTTTACTATGCTTGAAGATAAGCAAATGGATGCTCTGAAAAATGCTAAGAAGTTGCATTCAGTTCATGCAGAGACAAGGAAACAATTAGGATATGTTCAAAATCCTGAAACTGATATTGATATCTTAGTTGATAAGTTGAAATCTTGAATAAAAATGGTAGAAATCGGTTATAACAAATACACTGGTTTCTTTGTAAAATATGAAGATGCTATATCGTAAATTCCTTTACGAAAGGATACGGGGAGATGGACTTTTATTTGACGAAGAAAATGCGGGATGCTTGTCCGAAGATTGTTGCTGTGGAATCATAAGGCGCAGCTCAAGCTGGCGCATCACATTATTGAAGTGCTTAAGAAATTTCAAGTTCGTGAAGAAATCTGTATAAGATGAAGGTTTTTGATAGCGTCACGGGTGATCATTAGCATTCTTTAATAAACGCTGTACTTGGCGATTTTCCTCCTTCTTAAAAATGAATGTGTGCTGCTTTCATTTTGAGAAGGAGTTTTTGTGGTTCTTTGTCAAATTTTGGGGTGCTAAAGTGTCTATGCACTCCTGGAGAGGACATGCACTGAAGACAGTGCGTGTCCTTTTTCGTTGCGGGTATTGATGTACAAGATCCTATTACGAAAGCGCTCAAAATTGCGCAGACCAAATGAGATCCGTTTTAACACCTTGGTTTTATTGCTGCAGCCTTCAGTAAAGCCGTTGGAGTAGATATATAAGGTCACTCCTGATCTCTGGCAAAAAGACCGTATCGTGAGGCCTGAACCGAACGTAGACATGAGTTCGGTTCAGGGCTTTTTGTAGGTTGAATTCTTTTCTTTAGTTTTGCTGAAATAGCGTGATATTTATCCGATAGGATCTTTTACCATTTCATCCATATGATTATGATTACAATGAAATTAAGAAACGATTACCTTCTTTTAAGCACTGTCCGTCTTCGTGTTTTGCCTCTGAGCTCGACTCGTAGAGTCGATCCGCCCCACCAGGGCGGGGGACCGAAACCGGGAAGTTTCCATAAGCATTTATCATTAAAATTTCCCGGTTTTGGTGGTGGATGAGGAACGGCAGTGACGTCTCCATACGAACGGCAGTGAGGCAGATTCGCCCGGAGTTTCGAAGATCGCTTTTGAAGCGGAGCGAAAGTCGAGAAACATGTGTGAGGGCGAGTTTCATTCGGACCCGTTCCCCCGTAAGGAGGCGGTTTGGGTCCGGCGTTTTCTCTTTGTTCTCTGGTCTTTTTTCGTTTACTTAGTATGTGGAAATAGGGAAAAGACTAAAATGGGACGATTTCAGTACAAGATAGGGATCATGATTTTCGATTTTTTCATTGACAGGTTTGGACTGCCTAACTATAATAAAATGCGAATGCGAACTATTTGCAAGTTAGGAGCTGAATCAATTGAGGAAATGGATCGTTTTATTTTTGATGGCATTTTGTTTTTTAGGTAGGGCAGAGGCAGCGGGACATATTGAAGGAGTCTCCTATGGTGTCAATCAGGAAGGCCAGCTGCGGGTTGTCATTGAATCGGATCAGGCACTTCCATATAAGACCAAGATTTTAGAGGGGGAGGCCCATATTTTTGTTAAGGGAACGCTGGATCCATCCATTGTCCCTATTTATCATCCTCGTGAATCCACCCATGTGAAAACGGTTCGTTTGCAAAAGACACCAAAGGGCACGCTGATTCATATTCATACGGATGAAAATCCGACGCGCGCTGATTTCAAGGTTTTTGCTTTGAAGGCTGATCCTGCTACAAAACGACCTTACCGCATCGTCATTGATGTCGCCCCTGTATTTGAGCGAGGATATCGTGTGGGAGGCGGCCTTAAGGGCAAACGCATCACCCTTGATCCTGGTCATGGCGGTTCGGACCCTGGTACCCATGGGCTTGAAAGCGGGCTCAAGGAAAAGGAAGTAACTTTGCCGCTTGCCCTGCGTGTCAAGAAGCTCCTTGAACAAAAGGGGGCGGTCGTTTATCTGACTCGGTATAGTGACCGGGATGTCTATGGCCCGACTGCAACAGATCAGCAAGAGCTTCAGGCAAGGGTGGATGTAGCTGAAAAGTCCGGATCTGACCTATTTTTGAGCATCCACTGCAATGCAAGTACGGATCGAAGCGTCGGTGGTTATTCTACGTATTACACGCCAAAGACTCCGTATGACAAGAAACTGGCAGATGCGCTTCAAAAGGAGCTCATGCAGACGGCCGATGTGACCGACCGCGGCATTTTTGATTCAAGGCTCTATGTCAACCGCAAGTCGACGATGCCAAGTGCGCTCGTAGAGTGTCTTTTTATGACAAATGCAAGGGAAGAACAAATGCTTTTGAGCGATGCGTTCCTTGATAAGATTGCAGAAGCAATCGCTAGAGGAATTGAACAGTTTGAGGGGTGAGGGGCACGCTGATCTGGAGAATCGGAGCGATTTTTGCTCCGAGTAAAAAAGGACGGGGGAGCGGAGCGCAAGTCCGAGAAACATGTGTGAGGGCGAATGAAGTTCCGCCCCCTCCCGTAGGGCGGTTTGGGGCGGTGCGTTACGGTCTTTTGCCTTCCCGTTTTTCCCCTCCCAAATCCACCATGAAGAATTTTCTTTTCCCTTCCTTTTATGATAAGATAGGGAGGGTAGAAAATTCATCCGCCGATGCGGTGGGAGAGGGACGGACACGTTGTTATGGAGAACTTGATTGTTGCTTTTTCGGCAGTTGCACCGCTGATTTTTTTTATGCTGGTTGGCTATGGGTTCCGCAAAAAGGAAAAGTTTGACGACTCGGTGATTTCCAATTTCAATAAGCTCATTTTTCAGATTCTTTTACCGGTCAATATGCTCATGAGCGTCTATCGGTCCGATATCAAGAATACGCTGGATCCGAGGATGCTTTTTTATGCCATCGGCGCACTGCTTACGGTCTATGTCATTGGTTTTGTTTCGACCTGCGCTTTTGTGAAGGAAAATCGCAAGCGAGGTGCCATGATCCAGGCCCTTTACCGCAGCAATTTCCTGCTTTTGGGGGTCCCCATTGTAGAAAATATCTATGGTACGGACCATATTGGCATGCCTCTTTTATTATCCGCGTTCATTATCCCCATCTATAATGTGCTTGCCGTTTTTACACTTGAAACGTTCCGTGGAAACCGTCATGGTTTTCACCCAGGGACGATCCTTATGGGCATCATAAAAAACCCCATGATCATTGGGGCTATTTTAGGCTTTGCCTTAAAGCTCCTGCCGCCTTTGCCACCCCTTGCGGTTAAAACGCTGCGTCAACTGGCTGCTTGTACGACGCCCGTTGCTTTGGTAGTCCTCGGGGCTTCTTTCAATTTTTCCGGAGCTGTTAAGGAAATCAAGGAAGTGGCCTTCTGTGTTGTGGGTCGTCTTCTCATTGCGCCTTTCCTCACCCTCGGCGGAGCCATCCTGATTGGAATTAGGGGCATCCCGCTGGCGTCCATTATGGCCATGACCATTACTCCTTGTGCTGTGGCTTCCTTTGCTATGGCCCAACAGATGGACAGTGATGGGGAACTTGCAGGCAACGCCCTTGTCTTTACGACGATCTTTTCGGCACTGACCATGTTCCTTTGGGTTTATGTATTGAAAGAAATCGGGGTTTTGTAATAAAATAAAAGCATCACGATTAATTGGAGTGAATATTATGGAAAGTAAAGGAAAACTTGTTCCTAAGAACGAACGGATCCTGCGGGCTGCAGAAGCCGTTTTTTCGAAAAAAGGATACCGCCAAGCAACGCTCGATGAAATCGTAAAAATCGCCGATACGGGAAAGGGAACCGTTTACAAATATTTCAATAATAAGGAAAATCTTTTTTATACGCTTATCCATATGAAAAATGAAGTGCTTCTTGATGCCCTTCGTCACGGTGTGTATGAGTATACTACGTTTGAAGACCGCTTTCGTCATTATTTTCGGTCCTTGACCTTGTTCCTTGATAAAAACATTGTGCTCTGGTCCGTTCTCCTTCTTGAAATCATGTCCCCCCAGGCTGGCTGGCAGCTGATCTGGAATGATGAGAAAGAGGATTATGATGTTGTGACCCGTTGGGGCAAGGACCCTTCTTTGGCTGAGATCGAGACCCAGCGCCGGTATTTTGATATCATCCGCAGTGAAGTGGAACAGTTGCGGAGAATCTTTCAGCGCGGTGTCGATGACAAGTTTCTGAAACCGGTGGGGGACATGAAACGCATGTCCGGCAATATTTATTTTTCCTACACCATGACTATTTTGCAGGGCTTTATCACGCCAACCAACATGGATGAAGCGATCGAGCTTTTCCTCGATCGTTTCCTTCATGGCCATTGCAACCAAAAGGGGTAGCATGTGGTGTACGAATGAAACAACAGAGGAGGCTTTCCTTTGATGTGTACCCCAAAAACTGGACGCATATAAATTAGTTAAATGGCATTAGTGG
>OLZG01000715.1_pt1 | contig 16301 bp, 9 predicted proteins | sample 1644401 | NCBI WGS metagenome assembly OLZG01 (sample SAMEA103958119, study PRJEB25191) | human gut metagenome | biome: human-associated habitat [ENVO:00009003]; feature: intestine environment [ENVO:2100002]; material: feces | place: Germany | collected 2013/2015
ACAGATGGTGATCATTTTGAAGATATGAGATCATTAGATCAAGAATTGACTTTTTGCGAAACAAAAAAAGAATTCCAAAAGAGAAACATCACATTAGAACAGCCACAGATGAAAACTTTAGGAATTATAAACCAAGATGGAATTTATACGAATCTTGCTTTATTACTTTCAGACCAATGCGTGCATACGATTAAAACAGCAGTTTTTGAAGGAAAGAATCAAAATATATTTAAAGATAGAAAAGAATTTACAGGATCACTATTTGCACAAATGGAAGCAGTATATGATTACATTGACTTCAGAAATCAAACACATTCAACTTTTGAAAAACTTTATCGAATTGATAATAGAGATTATCCAGAAGTAGCAGTAAGAGAAGCATTGCTAAACTGTCTTGTACACAGAGATTACGGATATAGTTCTAGTATTCTGATCAGTATGTACGAAGATCGGTTAGAATTCACATCCATTGGGGGATTGGTAACAGGAGTTACATTAGAAGATGTGATGATGGGGATTTCTGTATGCAGGAATAAAAAATTAGCGAATGTTTTTTACCGTTTAGAATTGATCGAAGCTTATGGAACAGGAATACAAAAGATCATGAATGCTTATCAAGATCAGTTTATAAAACCAGAGATCAAAGTCAGTAATAATGTATTTAAGATCATATTACCAAACACAAATGCACAGGCAGAATTAAGAGAAGAACTGCAATACCATACACATATACAACCAGAAGACGAAGAAACACAGATCATGCAAATGATCGATCAAGAAAAAAGAATTCAAAGAAAACAAGTTCAGGAAAGATTAGGAATCAGTCAGACAACGAGTGGAAGGATTTTGAAGCAGATGGTTAAAAAAGGATTGATCATGCAGAGAGGCAGAGGAAAGAACACATGCTATGTGAAAAAATAATTACGAGACAATGTACAAGATATGATCGGACGAAAACAGCAAATGCATATGAAAATATATAGTGATCATATAAAATAAATAGAATTTATAATAATACCAGTGATTGAAGCATCTGAAAAAGAGGTAAAATCACTGGTATTTATCATATAAAAACATCACAAATACTTGAACAGAAGGGGTGGTCGTGGTATATTAAAATTTAATAACAAGGAGAGAAAGATGGAAAATTTAAAAAAAGAGATCGAACAATTAAAACAAGAAAAAAATGCTGTTTTACTAGCACATTATTATGTAGACGATGCCGTTCAGGAAATTGCTGATTATGTTGGGGATTCTTATTATCTTGCCAAAGTTGCATTAAAAGAATCCAAAGATGTGATCTGTTTTGCAGGCGTAAACTTTATGGGTGAGAGTGCCAAGATCTTAAACCCAGACCGTACAGTGATCATGCCAGATCAGAAGGCAGACTGCCCAATGGCTCATATGGTCGATGTAGAGAAGATTGAAGAGATGCGTAAGAAATATGATGATCTTGCTGTTGTCTGTTACATTAATTCTACAGCAGAGATCAAAGCACATTCTGATGTCTGTGTAACTTCATCCAATGCTCTGAAAGTTGTAACAGCACTTCCACAGAAGAATATTTTCTTCGTACCAGATGAGAACCTCGGACGTTATATCGGAAGCAAACTTCCAGAGAAGAACTTTATTTACAATGACGGATTCTGTCATGTACATAGAAGTATCACAGCCGAGAACGTAAAGAAAGCCAAAGAAGTACATCCAGAAGCAGAAGTTTTAGTACATCCAGAATGTACACCAGACGTTGTAGCTTTAGGTGATTATGTAGGAAGTACATCAGGAATCATTGACTATGCGACAGCATCTGATAAAGATGTATTTATCATTTGTACAGAGATGGGTGTTTTATATGAATTAAAACAGAAGAACCCAGGAAAGACATTCTACTCTGTAGGACACCGTCAGTTCTGTCCAAATATGAAGCGTATCAGCTTAGAGAATGTAAGAGACACATTAAGAGACATGAAGAATCAGGTAGAATTACCAGAAGAACTGCGATTAAATGCTAAGAAAGCATTAGATGAGATGTTAAGAATCGCGCAGTAAGACAGGAAAGTTCCAAGGAAGGGCAAAGAGAATTATGAAAACAGCAGATGTGATTATTGTAGGAAGTGGTGCTTCAGGGCTATTTAATGCATTATTTATTCCGCAGGATTACAAAGTAATCGTTATTACAAAGAAGGAAGTTGAAGAAAGTGATTCATTTTTGGCGCAGGGAGGAATCTCAGCGCTGAAGAATCCGGAAGATTATGATTCATATTTCGAGGACACTATGAAGGCCGGACATTACGAGAATGATAAAGGTGCCGTCGAGAAGATGATCAAAGAATCACCACAGATTATTCAGGATCTGAAAGATTTTGGTGTAAGATTTGACTTGAAGGATGGAGAGATTGAGTTTACAAGAGAAGGTGGACATTCCACATTCCGTATTCTTCATCATGAAGATCTGACAGGAAAAGAGATCACAAGCCATTTATACGAAGAGGCGAAGAAACGTGATAATATTACGATCATGGAAAATTGTACGATGATCGATATTATTGAGAAAGACGGAGAATGTAAAGGAATTGTATATAAAGATGCAGATGGTAATTTAGATACGATCGAAGCTCCGGATACTGTTCTTGCAACAGGAGGACTTGGAGGGTTATTTAAACATTCTACAAACTTCAGACATCTGACAGCAGACAGTCTGGCTATCTGCCTGCGCCATAATGTTGAATTAGAGAATATTAACTATATCCAGATCCATCCAACAACATTTTATTCAAAGAAACCAGGAAGAAGATTCTTAATCTCTGAATCAGTCAGAGGAGAGGGAGCTTACCTGCTGAATAAAGATGGAGAACGTTTTACAGATGAGTTAAAACCAAGAGACGTTGTAACTGGAGAAATCTGCAAACAGATGAAGAAAGACGGAAGTGATCATGTTTATTTATCTGTTACACATTTAGATGGAGAAAGAATCAAACATAGATTCCCAAACATCTACAAACAGTGCTTGGATGAAGGATATGACATGACAAAAGAACCGATTCCAGTAACACCGGCACAGCACTATTTCATGGGCGGTGTCAAGGTGAATCATCACAGCCGCACATCCATGGAATGTCTCTATGCAGTTGGAGAGACCGCTTGCAACGGAGTACACGGAAGAAACCGTCTTGCAAGCAATTCACTGCTTGAGAGCCTGGTATTCGCAAAGCGTGCAGCAGGACAGATGGCGGAGCTTGGCTTTGTAAATGATGAGATAGCAGCCAAAAAGGCCGCAGATAGCATAAATCTGGCAGACTACAGCGATGAAAAAGCTGTAGAGAGAGAATACAGGAAGCTCGCCATGGAGGCAATAGAGGGCCGCACCGGCGCAAAAGACATGAATGCCGAATCAGGTGTCACCTACATTCAGGCATAAAAGCAAGTATCAGCCTTTAAGCGAGTGGACAGCCAAAGGCTGGCCATACGAGCAATATCAGAAATTATAGACAAGTTATAGTCCGTACATAATAGAGGCAATTTTAAGTGCGGTAATAGCTGTAGTAACCAGGTTTCGCACCCAAAAAACTGGACAGCCGGAGAGTACACAGTGTGTTCCGAAGAAAAATATGAACTGCCACGGGGTTCCATTAACGCAGTTAATGCGAACAAGTGGCAAATTATAAAGCACTATCCCCAAAAAATCCCGTGGCTGACTTCATATTTTTCTGAGGAATATACTGCGTACTACCCCGGCACCGCACAGCATAAAAAGTGCGAAACCGTAATAAATAATAATTTGAACGAAAGGAATCTAAATATATGTACGATCAGGTAACACTGGGCCTCAACGTAGACCCATTCATATTAAGCGCATTAAAGGAGGACATCACAAGCGAGGACGTATCCACAAACAGCGTGATGCCACATCCACAGGCAGGAGAGGTGGATTTAATCTGCAAACAGGACGGAATAATCTGTGGACTGCAGGTTTTTGAGAGAGTTTTCACACTGCTTGATGCAGATACAAAGGTAGAGTTTTACGTAAAGGATGGCGATAGGGTAGAAAATAAGCAGCTTATCGGCAAGGTTTACGGGGATATCAGAGTGCTTTTATGCGGTGAGAGAACTGCGCTCAATTATTTACAGCGTATGAGTGGAATTGCCACATATACCAGTCAGGTTGCAGCACTCTTAGAGGGCACAGGCATCAGGCTTTTGGATACCAGAAAGACAACTCCAAACAATAGAATTTTTGAAAAATACTCGGTCAGAGTCGGCGGTGGAAACAACCACAGATACAATCTCTCGGATGGAGTGCTTCTTAAGGATAACCACATCGGAGCAGCTGGCGGTGTAAAAGAGGCAATTGCCATGGCAAAGGCCTATGCTCCGTTTGTCAGAAAGATTGAGGTTGAGGTGGAGAGCTTTGATATGGTGAAGGATGCGGTTGAAGCCGGTGCCGACATTATCATGCTCGACAACATGTCCACAGAGCTTTTAAAGCAGTGCATCGACTACATTGACGGCAGAGCCGAGATCGAGGTTTCGGGAAATGTTACCAAAGAAAATATTGCAAGAATAAAGGGTCTTGGTGTAAACTATGTATCAAGTGGTGCGCTCACACATTCAGCGCCTATTATGGATTTATCACTTAAAAATCTACATGCAGTATAGATTTTAGATTGCCGGTCTCACTATGCTGTGACAGTAATGTTTTACGGAAAGGAACGAAAATGAACGGTGATGAGAGAAGAAAAAAAATAATAAATATTCTATCCTCGTCAAAGTCGCCTGTGGCGGGAGTTGCGCTTGCAAAGGAGCTTGATGTGAGTCGTCAGGTGATTGTGCAGGACATAGCACTGCTTCGAGCAAACGGAGCCGCGATTTTTTCGACAAACAGAGGATATCTGATACAGGCGGATAAGCAGTATTCGAGAGTATTAAAGGTGGTTCACGAGGATGATGAAGTAGAGGAGGAGCTTTCAACAATAGTTGATGCAGGAGGCCATGTGAAGGACGTATTTGTATACCACAAGGTCTACGGAGTGATCCGCGCCAATATGGACATCAAGTCCAGACGTGATGTCAGAAATTACCTGGAGGAAATCCGTACAGGAAAGTCCAGCCTTCTTAAAAATGTAACTTCAGGTTATCACTATCACACAATATGTGCGGAGAGTGAAGAGGTGCTTGATGCCATACAGGAGGAGCTTAAGCAGAAGGGCTTCCTTGCAAAGCTGCAGGATTATGAGCCGGTGGATTTCTGGGGAGACAACGAGGACGAGGCGAAGGCTTAATTTTATCATAAAATTAAGGCGTAATATAATAATTGCCCGGGTGAAGTGCCCGGGCTGTTTTTTTGATTTCTATTTAATTTCCAGATTTTCACCTGTAAGTCCTATGTATGATCCCTCAGGAAGTCCACCTTCAGGATGTCCGATAAGCCATTTGTTTTTAGCTGCAAGAAGAGCATCTTCTCCGCCGGCGTGTGGATGTTCAAGGGCTTCATTTGTGCCTTTTGGAAGTACAACGGCTACCAGAAATCCGCCATCAGATGCATTACATGGTGCGTAGTGCAGTGTTGTGGCATAAAGCTCGACTGCTGTTCCGGAAGGAATCCTGAAAGCTTCCATCAAAGAGGTATCATATGTATTTTCCACAGAGACATCCTGCTGTCGGCCGAGTATCAGTATGGCATCAGTTGCGGCAATATTGACCTCAGAGCATCTGTGATACTCAACAGCATTGAGCTTATGATTGTTGCCTATGCACCAGCCTATCTGTATAGGAAGCTCTCCGTATGTTTTCTGTTGTAATTCTGTAGCGCATTTTAGCTTTTCGAGTGCAGAAATGGATGGCTCATAAACCACATCAGCAGGAATTTCTACTGTCTGCATTGTGCTGACCAGCTCTGTAAGATCTATTGAGTCGATCACCTTTCCATATTTCTTAAAACATTCTTCTGTTATTTCATGTATGATCATTATATGGTCCTCCTGATTTTTAAAATTGTAGAAATTATAATGTATGACAGAGAAAATGTCAGCAGGATAAATTATTGTTTTATACCCTAGTTAATATTTATTTTAGGATTTGTAAAAATATTTTTTATGGGATATAATGACTATTATGCAATTTTATAGCAGAGACTGAACAAAAGAAAATAGGGAGAAAACATGGTATGAAAAAAAGATTGGTTTCCGCAGCGGTTACAGTGGCATTGTTTATCGGACTTATAGCCGGTGTTACTTTTAAAGCGTCAGATAAAAAAGAAATAAAGCATTTTACTGCTTTTTTTTCTGTAGAAGGAGATAATATAGATCCGGATAATGATATAAAGCAGCTCATAGCAGAGCAGATCGGTGCTGAATGTGAGGAAACCTGGCTTGTTGGACAGGATAAGGACGATGCAATAAATTCTCTCATAGCAACCGGGGAATATCCGGATTTTGTATTGGGTGAGACTGCGCTGTATGAGGCAGATGCACTCATTCCAATAGATGAATACTGGGACGATTATCCGAACATAAAAGAATATCTCAGTGATGAACAATGGGAAAAGTTCAGACAGCCGGATGGACACATATATTGGATTCCACAGTTTGGAGTATCACATGGGGATGATGTGGAGATGCTGCATAATGGTGAAGCCTTCTGGATTCAGACAAGAGTATTAAAATGGGCTGGATATCCAAAGATTACAACGATAGAGCAGTACTTTGACCTGATAGAAAGCTATGTACAGGCAAATCCCACAATGCCGGATGGAACAGAAAATATACCATTTACGATACTTTGTGATGACTGGCGGTATTTTTGCCTTGAAAATGTGCCGCAGTTTCTGGACGGATTTCCAAACGATGGAAGCTGTATGGTAGACACGGAAACTAAAAAAGTGATGGATTACAATGTGACCGACACAGCCAAAAGATATTTCGGAAAGCTTAACGAAGAGTTCCATAAGGGAATAATGGATCCCGGGGCGTTCAATGCCACCTATGATCAATATCTGGATAAGCTGTCAACAGGAGCAGTGCTTGGGATGGTCGACCAGTGGTGGCAGTTTTATTATGTAATAGATCCTGTATTCAAAAAACAGAATCTGGCACAGCTTGGGTGTGATTATGTCCCTCTTCCTGTCACGATTGATGATGGTATTCACAACAGATGGCATACAAACAGGATGGCAGAAATAGATTATTCTTCAGGAGTGTCCATTACCACCTCCTGTAAAGATATCGAAGGTGCGATGAAGTTTGTCAGTGATCTCCTGGAATCTGATATCATAAGAGAAAGGTTCTGGGGAGAGGAGGGCAAGGACTATTCAGTCGATGAAAACGGTTTGTTTTACCTTACCAATGAGCAGGCAGAGAAAAAAAGTGACAGCTCATATAAGGCAGCGCATATGTGTTCGTACTCATACTTTCCAAGAGTGGAGGGAATGCTTGATGATGGTATAAATGCGTTTTCAACGGAGTTTCAGCAGAACGAGTTTTTCAGAAATCAGCCTGTGGATATTCAGGAATGTTTTGAAGCCTATGGAGTGGAAAACTATGTAGATATGCTTGGGAAAAATGAGGCTCCCGGCTCGTGGTATCCAATGTATTCATATTCAGATTCAATTCCTTCGACCTCTGAATGTGGGAAAGTAAAGAATAATATTGTGGCAGTAAAGAAAATATGGCTGCCGCAGGTTATCATGGCAGATGATTTTGATGCTGCCTGGAATCAGTATATGGATGAGTACAATGCCTGTAATCCACAGATATATTTTGATTATTTACAGCAAAAGGTAAATGAAAATTAGCAATATTTGAATACTGTTTGGCAATTTATTAATAGAATAACAAGCCCCTGTTCGTTTACACTTGTATATATCAATAAACGAATGGGGGGGATTATTTTGGATGATTTAAAAAACGGTGCTTTGTATATAGGCACGATACCATCATCAATGGACAATAACAGATGCTCGGTCACACTTGAGGATGATGGAAGCGTTACCTTTTATATCTATGCGCCAAATGCCAATAAAGTAGAAGTAGCCGGAATGGGAGGCTATTTCAGCTCAGAACGCATACAGTTAAAGCCTGATATGCAGGGTGGATTTTCGGCAAACATTAAAGATTTCCACTGGGCAATGCATTATTATTTCTGGTATGTAGATGATGTCTGCATAACAAATCCTCATGCGGCTATATCATATGGCTGTTTTGCTGCAATAAACACATTTGAAGTGCCGGAAGAGGGCGAGGATTTCTATTTTGTCAGGGATGTGCCGCATGGAACGGTAAGTCTGTGCAAATATACCTCACAGGTAAACGGTCACATAAAGGAGAGCTATGTGTATACTCCCCCTGGATATGAGAGCGGAGATGGAAGGTATCCTGTATTGTATTTACAGCATGGTGTCGGGGAGAATGAGACCGGATGGGTATGGCAGGGTAAGATGAATTTCATCATGGACAATCTGATAGCAGACAAAAAATGTGTGCCGATGATCATAGTTGCAAGCAGTGGCTACTCATTTAAGGATAACGAATACCCTGTATTTTTTCCGGGAGATTTTGACAGTGAGCTTGTAAATAGCATAATCCCTTATATAGAGGAAAATTTTAAGGTCAAAAAAGGAAGAAACAACCGTGCTGTGGCAGGACTTTCACTTGGTTCAGCACAGGCTACGGATATAGCGGCAAGACACCCAGAACTTTTTTCAGCAGTTGGGGTATTTTCAGGTGTTGCAATACATCTCATGAAAAAAATCATTGACAGCCCATATCGGTTTGAAGCTGTCTTTATGTCGGCAGGAGATGAAGAAAAAGAGATACTGCTTGGAATCAATGAGATGGTAAAGGAATTTTCACGGCAGGGGAAAGACAGTACACCAAAAGTATATGAGGGCTATCATGAATGGCATGTATGGAGAAAGAGCTTTAAGGATTTCGCACAGATGCTTTTTACATGGGATGACGCAGAACTTGATGATATTAATAAAGCTGTCCCGGTCAGATCAAAGAATATTGATTTTAGCACACCGGTACAGGCGGATGAGAGCATGGTATTTTTTGATCCGGTGTACAGGCAGATACAGTTCGAAAATGACGAGGATGGAAAACCGGCTGGCAAATATCCGGATGTCATACATGGTATCCGTGTGACGGAGGATAACAGCATTGAAGTAAATCTTTTTGCACCTGATGCAAAAAGCGTGAGCGTAGTTCTTGAAAATGGCACGGAGGAGCTTCTTTACAGATCAAAGAAAAATGATGGTTACTGGGAAAAAACAATAGGCAATCCGGCAGAGGGATTTAACTATGTGACATTTATGGTAAATGGAACACCTGTAGTAAACCCTGCGGCACCTGTCGGGTTCGGATATAACAGGGCTGTAAACTTTGCTGAGGTACCTGAGAGGAGCTTTAGCTGGCATGAGCTTAAGGAAACAGATCATGGTCAGATACATATCCATTATTCGTGTGATGGAGACGGACAGGTCAGTATGAATTATGTTTATACACCAGCCGGTTATGGAGAGGATAACTGTGACATCGGCAGAGTATGTGTGCTTGAGTGTGCTGCGGACGAAAGAAATTTTTGCTGGATACATCAGGGAAAGATAGCAAATATCATGGATAATCTGTCTGGCGAAGGCAGGATAAAAGGAATTATGATAATAATGGCAGACAGCACGATATCTGATGATATCATCGGGAACATAACAGCCATATACGGAATTAAGGACAGTGCACAGAAAGAATGGTTCAAAAAAGGAGATAATGAATCCTGGACATCATGCAGACACAGATTTGTAAATTTAATGTGCGGGATACAGTAAAACAGCGACAAAAAGGAGAGAAAAATGGCAGGAGCATATAAGACAGGCAAATACAGAAATATATTCAAAGAGTATGGGTATCCGGAAGAAGAAATTCAAAAAAGAGTAGAGGATACTTTTAACACGATATTCTATGGGAATGATGATGAACGTTTTTATCATGAAGCCGGTGATGATATGGGATATATGGAGGATACCGGCAATCATGATGTGAGAACCGAGGGAATGTCATATGGCATGATGGTCTGTGTACAGCTGGATAAAAAAGCAGAGTTTGACAGACTGTGGAAATGGGTGCGCACATATATGTACATAGAAGATGGTCCGGCAAAAAATTATTTTGCGTGGTCATGTCAGACAAACGGAAAGCGAAATGCCGAAGGACCGGCACCTGATGGTGAAGAGTATTTTGCAATGGCATTGTTTTTCGCCTCTAAAAGATGGGGAGATGGCGATGGTATATTCTGCTACAGCAAGGAGGCACAAAATATCTTAAGGGAGTGTGTACACAAGGGTGAGCCGGGACACAGCGGAGAGCCAATGTGGGAGCCTTCCAACAAGCTGATAAAGTTTGTCACAAATATGGATTTCAGTGATCCTTCATACCACATGCCGCATTTTTATGAACTTTTTGCCCAAAGGGCTTATGAGGAGGACCGAGACTTCTGGAAAGAAGCAGCAGCTGCCAGCAGAGCATATCTGCACAGTGCATGCCATGAAAAGACAGGACTTAGCGCAGAATATGCAGATTATGACGGAAAGCCTCATACGGGGCATAAGGAAATATTTGGAAGACATGACTGGTATTACAGTGATGCATACCGCACGATCGCCAATATAGCGATGGATCATCTGTGGTTTGATGCAGATCCGTGGCAGATTAAAACGGCAGAAAGGCTTCAGAAGTTTTATTGTGAGGATCAGAAGGACAATTGGGATGGTGTATTTCTTATAGATGGTACACCGCTTGATGAGAAGGCACTTCATCCGGTAGCAATCATTGCTGTTAATGCAGAAGCTTCACTCGCAGCGGATGGAAAATATGCAAAGCAGTGTGTTGAAAAGTTCTGGAACACTCCGCTTAGGACAGGTGACAGGAGATACTATGATAATTTCCTTTACATGTTTGCAATGTTAGCACTTTCAGGAAATTACAGGATTTATTGATTTTTATATACAATGGATCTGGTACCGCAGACTTACTATTATTTGAATTTATTTATGGCAGATATAATTTGACTTGTTATATTCTATAATTTGTCCCATATTTTAAAACCTCTCTTATGGTAGAGTGTTTTTGGAATTACAAATACACATGTAAGGAGGACATGGGGTTGAAAAGGAAAAAACTATTGAAACAAGGAGCATGTATTGCGGTATGCAGTACTATGCTTGCCACAGGTGTCACACAGCTTATACCTGCGTATCAGGCGCAGTCGTTAGTATTCGCTGATGAAGTTCAGCAGAATATAAAGAAAACGACATACACAGCTGATAAATTGACAGTAGACTGGGGAAATGCCGGCTATGAGCTGACAGATGGTGTGTGGAAAGTGACATTTAACAATCAGTACGATCAGGTTAAATGGAGACTGCCGGAGACTGTTGATATGTCAACTGTAAAATCTGTGACCTTTAAGGTGAAGGATCAGAAAGGATCAGTTTCACTAAAGGTCTACAAGAATGGAGATGAAGATGCTGATGGCGCAAATACGAAGTATGAACTTACAGGCGCAGATGAATACTCGATAAGTCCGACAGGTGAAGGTGATATGGTAGCAGTTGGTCTTATGACTACTGATAATGCCGGTTCGGGATCAGCTATCAGCCTCGTTAGTGTGACAGTGGAAACTGATACAACACCAAAGACACCACCTGAGATAGAGCAGAATATTGAGGACTGGAAAAAATCTGTCACAAGCAGTGATGCTCTTGGAGAAAATGCAATCGCAGGAACAGGTATCATGTTAGATGAGATTAAGGACAATACGCTCATGGACCTTGTGGAGAAGCATTTTAATGCGGTTACATTTGGAAATGAATTAAAACCGGATGCACTTTTTAATTATCAGCTTGAGAAGTCGGTTAAAACAAAAACAGTTCAGTTTGATGGGCAGGATCTTGAAGTACCGGTGGTAAATGATGCAGGGGACAGCCTTGATTTCTCAAGAGCTGATGCGATGGTAGATAAGATTTTGGAGTGGAATGCGGCACATCCTGACAGGAAGATACGCATAAGAGGTCATGTGCTCGTATGGCATTCACAGACTCCGGAATGGTTCTTCCATGAGAACTATGATATCAGTAAGCCATATGTAGATAAAGCGACTATGAACCGCAGACTTGAGTGGTATATCTCAAGTGTATTCGACCACTACTTCGGAGAGGCAGCAAATAAAAAGTACGACGGACTTTTCTATGGCTGGGATGTAGTAAATGAGGCCGTTATCGGCAATACATATCGTACTGATAAGGTAAACCCGGCAGAAAGCCTTGATGAGATACGTCATGGGAACAATTCGAGCTGGTGGCATGTATACCAGAGCAATGAGTTCATAATCAATGCATTTAAGTATGCGAATAAATATGCGCCTAGTGATGTAGAACTTTACTACAATGATTTCGGAGAGACAGACAATATCAAGTCAGAAGGAATCATAAAGCTCATAAGTGATGTAAAATCAGCACAGGGAACACGACTTGATGCATTTGGTATGCAGGCACATTACAGTGTGGACAGCTTCTCAGCAGCACAGTTTAAGACAGTAGCAAAAAAATATGCCGAAGCAGCAGGAAAGGTTCAGCTTACAGAGCTGGATTTCCAGGCAAGCGCAGCTTACAAATCAGGAGCAGCATCAAAAGAGAGCGAGTATACAAAGATGGCATACTGTCACAAACAGCTTTTTGATGCTGCAAAGGACTTAAAGAAAAACGGTACAAATGTAGCAGGAATCACTGTGTGGGGAGTTATTGAGCCAAATTCATGGCTTCATTCACAGTCAAATGTTGGTGGCGGAGCTGACGGATCAAAGCAGTGCCCACTGCTTTTTGATGGAAAATACAAGGCAAAGCCTGCATACTGGGCTTATGTAGATGCTACAAAGCTTGAGCCGTTAATACAGGATATCGTTGTAGCTGAGCAGAAAGGTGATACAATGTCCGGAACAGAATACAGTTTTTCGGATGATGATACACAGGCAGCTTTTATTCCAACATGGGATAAGGATGGATTAAATGTACTTGTAAGCGTAAAGGATGCCACAATAAATGATACGGATGAAGTTACAGTATATGTGGATGAGACAAACTCAGCAGGAGATGTGACACCGGTAAAGAAGACAGTTAAGCGTTCTGAGGCACAGGCTGTTGATGGTGGATACCGTGCGACCATCAAAGTACCTATGACTGATTTAAAAGTTGCAAAGACTATCGGCATGGATGTAAAAGTTATGAATAACGATAAAGCTGTAAGCTTCAATGACCTTAAAGAAATGCAGGAGACAAGCAGCAAATATTATGCAAAGGCTACTCTCAAGCCGGGCATTGAAAAAGCAACAAAAGCAACGGTAAAGATTGACGGAGAAGCCGACAGCGAATGGGATAAGGCTGTGGCTATTCCTCTTACAATAAACCTTGGAGCTAAGGTAACAGCAGATGCCAAGGTGTTGTGGGATGACGAAAACCTTTATGTATATGCAACAGTTAAAGATCCGGTGCTTAATAAAGACGGTGGAGAGGCATATCAGCAGGATTCACTCGAGGTATTTATCGATGAGAATAATGCCAAGACAGAGTCATATGATGACGATGATAAGCAGTACAGGATCAATTATGAGAATGAGCATTCTTTCAATGGAAAGAAATGTCTCGAGGAAAATGTACAATCTGCCGCAAAAGTGACTGGGGATGGATATGTGATTGAGGCAGCCTTCAAGTGGACAGACATAAAGCCAAAAAAGGGTGACAGGATTGGTCTTGAGTTCCAGATAAATGATGCTGATGCTTCAGGAGCAAGAATCGGAACCTTAAGCTGGAATGATGAAACAGGCATGGGCTGGTCTAAATCATCGGTATACGGAACAATAGAGCTTGCAGCAGAGGCAAAGGATGAAGTGTCTGATGATAATAGTAAACCGGGTACAGATGATCCATCAACAGGTAATACAGAAAAACCGGGTACAAATAATTCATCAACAGGTAATACAGAAAAACCGGGTACAGGCAAGCCGGCTATAAATAAACCGTCAGCGGATAAACCGGCAACAGGCAGCACAAATAAGCCTTTAGCAAACAAGCCGGCGGCAAAAAAAGCTGCAAAGACATCAGATCAATCAGCAACGGCAGCATTTATCGTGTTGTTTCTTGCAGGAGTTTCGATGGCAGGGGCTTCAAGATTAAGAAGAAGCAGAAAGCAGTCATAAACTATAAAAGACAGGACAAATATCTATAATTTCTCCCGGTGCAAAGCACCGGGAGTTTTTGTATCATATAGTCATTATAGCTGATAAAATCGACATAACAAGGAGGCAGAAAGATGGCAGGGCCAAAAGCACCAAAGGATCCCGAAATAAAAAGACCGTATTTCTACATCATGAAGGATAAGGATATATACGGCTCAGTACAGGAAGATGGAAGCATTATACATTTTATATATGAAAGCGACGGAAGACTGATAAACAGTGCACAAATAGCCGGAAATATAGAAAATAAAGAGGAACTGGGGCTGTTAGAGACGGTGGAAGGTTTTGGCAGGCTTGTACACAGCATAGGTGTATCTGTGGAAACAGATAATCAAAACGAACAGATCGAATTTGTGTTTCAGATGTACGGAAAGCAGGACCTGTACGGAGGCGGTACTAATCTTAAGGTAAAGCTGACAGGCGATGGAATGGAGAGAAAGATATACCTGTCAGATTATAAGTGGACACCGGATGATGATATACCGGGACAGATAAAGTTCATATTTAATACACCGGATATCATGGGAAAAGCGAGTGTCAGACTGTATCTGAATGACGGCTATGAGGCTCCGGCAGATATTGAGGAAACAGAGGTGGATATGAACTCTGATGAATACTGCAGCATGATAAGCCATTCGCTTATGAATATGGGAAATGTATACCGCATAAGAAAAGCCATCGAAAAGACAAGAGCCGGAAAAGAGGTAACACTTGCATACATCGGTGGATCTATCACACAGGGAGCAGGTGCGACACCTATAAATACAGAGTGCTACGCATACAAATCCTATCAGCTTTTCCAGAGGCGTTTTTCTGCAAAGAATAATGTGAAATTCATAAAAGCCGGTGTGGGTGGCACACCATCGGAGCTGGGAATGATCAGATTTGACAGGGATGTACTAAGAGACGGACAGCAGCCTGATATAGTAGTTATTGAATTTGCTGTAAATGATGAGGGGGATGAGACAAAGGGTGACTGTTATGAAAGCCTTGTACGTAAAGTGCTGAATCTTCCCTGGAAGCCTGCTGTAGTGCTTCTGTTTTCTGTTTTTGCAAATGACTGGAATCTTCAGGAACGCCTGAAACCGGTGGGATACCGCTATGATCTTCCGATGGTCAGTATACGGGATGCCGTAAGCCCGCAGTTTCAGATGCCAAAAGGACGGGGACGGGTTCTGACAAAAAATCAGTTTTTTTATGATATGTTTCATCCAAACAATATGGGGCACACGATTATGGCGGACTGTCTGCAGTATTTGTTTGAACAATGCGATCTCAGGAATCAATGTGGGGTTGAAACACTGGAAAGACAGATGAAGGCGGAAGAACGACTGAAAGAATGCATGAGCGAGCCACCCGCAATCGGAAAGAGTTTTGAAACAGTTCGTCTGCTGGATCGAAAAGATGGATACAGAGGAGCCGAAATTGATGAAGGTGGATTTACAGCCGTGGACAGGGAACTGCAGAGTGTCGAAATGGATGCAGAACTTACACCTGTGCCGCAGTTCCCGTATAACTGGATGTATGATGGCACCAATTCCGATAAAAACTATTTCGAAATGACGATAACCTGCAGAAGTCTGCTTCTTGTTTTTAAAGATTCCGGTGAAATTTATACGGGAAAAGCAGAGATTTCCGTAGATGGAGGATACTGTATGACAGCGGATCCGCATATCAATAACTGGCTGCATTGCAATGCGGTCATTCTTTTCCAGGAGGAAGAGAGTAAGAAACATATCGTGAGAATTACAATACCAGAAGAAGACAGGAATAAACAGTTTACGATTCTTGGATTCGGGTATGTACAGTAAAGGAGAAAGTTATGGTAACGGCAAATAATCCAATTTTATCCGGTTTTTATCCGGATCCGTCGATTTGCAGGGCGGGGGATGATTACTATATTGTAAATTCAAGTTTTGTTTATGCCCCGGGAGTTCCGATTTTTCACAGCAGAGATCTGGCACACTGGGAACAGATCGGAAATATTCTGAACCGGAAGGAGCAGCTTCCAGTAGAGGGAAGTG
>OLZG01000740.1_pt1 | contig 15692 bp, 9 predicted proteins | sample 1644401 | NCBI WGS metagenome assembly OLZG01 (sample SAMEA103958119, study PRJEB25191) | human gut metagenome | biome: human-associated habitat [ENVO:00009003]; feature: intestine environment [ENVO:2100002]; material: feces | place: Germany | collected 2013/2015
TTTGCATGTCCGAGGACGCGCTGGGAAGTTACCCCATGCGGCCAGCGGACAACTATGTAGCCTCAGACTAGAACATGCCCAAGAAACCATGCACAAACAGCGCGGCCAGAGCGGCACCGACAAACGGAGCGATGCCAGGAACAAGCAGGCCATACTTCCAGTTGTTGTCAGCCTTGTTCTTGATCGGCAGCACCTGATAGGCCATGCGAGGACCAAGGTCACGGGCCTGGTTCATGGCGAAGCCAGTGATACCTCCCATGCCCATGCCAACAGCCCAAACGATCAGACCGACGCAGATAGCGAGCATCAGAACGTTCTCGCCGGCGCGGCTAGCGGCAGCGAGGATGGCGCTGATGAACACAAAGGTGCAGATAGCCTCGCAGAAGAAGTTACGGGCATAGTTGGTGCCCTCGGTGGTGGGGTTGGTCGAGAAGATGTTGCGCTGGGCAATAGGGTCGACGACGCCGTCGGAAGCCTTGAACTCATCGGCATACATCAACCATGCGATCACGGCACCCGCAAAGCCGCCGAGCATATCGGCAATCATGAAGGGGATGCAGCTGCTCCACGGCACCAGGCCCACGATGCACTGGGCAAGCACCATGGCGGGGTTCATGCACACGGCGCCGCCAAAGATAAACAGGGCGACCGAGATACCAAAAGACCAGGTGGTGATTGCAAACATGTGGCCGGAGCCCTGATACTTGGTGCCCTTAAGCACGGTATCGCAGTGCACGCCCACGCCAAAGATGATCATGAGGGCCGTTGCGCCGAATTCGCAGAGGAGTTTGGTAAGCATAAAACCTTATCTTTCTTGTCGGTTATAAACGATTCGTTTAGGCCGCGTACTAGTGCTGTGCGACGACAACGCCCAGGCCATCGGGAATGACGGCCACCTTGGCATCGGCACCCTTCATCTCAAAGGCGAGCTTGAGCGCCTCATCGAGGGTGTTGACCGGCGTCATGTGCATATCCTTGATCATCTGGTGATCGCACAGGTCGGTAACCATAATCACAGGGTGATGCGCCAGGATGCGGGCAAAGATCTGGCTCGTCCACTGGTCGGGCAGGGTCTCGTCCTTAGGACGGTCGATGCAAGCGCGCTCAAACCCTGCCGGATCATTGTCGGCGATGTTGTGATAGAAGCCCTCGCCACCGTGACCGTCGGCACAGCCGGCGACGTCGATGATCACGCCGCCCTCGGGAAGCGTAGCCTCGGCAGAGCACATGCCCTTCACGGCCTGATAGATGTTCTGGTCGAGCGGGTAGCCGCCGTTGGTGGTAATGGCAATCTCGCACTCGACGGGCTCAACGCCGGCAAGGCTCTTCACGAACTCGCAGCCAGCCTCGTGCGCCTTGTGGATGTCGCCGGCAAAGGAGCCGATGACCTCGTGCTTGCCGTTGAGCACCACGTTGAGCACAAAGGCAAGGTGAGCCATCTCGGCAGCGGCAAACATGTCCTCGCTCACGTGGTTGTGGCACAGGTTGCCGGCACGCGAATGGGAATCGTTCACAAACTGACCGTTGTGGTTGTACATGATGGTCTTGTAGCTGGCGATACCAGGCAGGACGGACTTGCGGCTGCCAGAGAAACCGGCAAAGAAGTGCGGCTCAATAAAGCCCTCGGCAAGCAGCAGATCGCAATCGGCAGCAATCTTGTTGATGATGCACTCGCCGCCAGAAGGCAGGGTGCCGATCTTTTTCATCATGCTGTCATCGGTCGCGACGTGCATAACGATTTCCTCGTTGGCAACGATCTCCTCGCCGTACTTGTTGACGAGCTCCTCGTGCGTCGACGGACGATGCATACCCGTAGCAACCAGAATACGCACGCGAGCCTCGGGCGCAGCAGAATGGATGTGATGCAGCAGAATAGGCATCGTCACACGCGAGGGAACGGGACGCGTATGATCGGAGCTAATGATGACAATATCCTTCTTGCCAGCACAAAGCTCCTCGAGCGAAGGCGAGCCATAAGGGTTGGCAAGCGACTCCTCCACCAGCTCTTCCTGCGATTTTGTAGTCTTAAACTCGTTTTGATGACCTTCCATCACACCCGCAAAGTTCTTATCCTCGAGCTCCAGATGCAACGTCTTGTGGTCAAACGGCAGTTCACATTCAAACAATGACGAGCGCCCTCTTCCTTTTCAACTGACACACTAGATAAACCGTTGGAAGGATACGCCGCTCACCGAAAAACACCACCGTCCACCGACTCGTTAACACAACGTTCATATTTGACCCACAACAAAACGGCCGCGATCCCAAACGGAACCGCAGCCGCTACAGTCGTAAGGCGAGAAGCACCAGATGCATCTCGATCCCGATCGATAAGACGCGAGGCGCGAAGCGCCAAACGCGCCGCCAGGACAGACCCCATCCAAAACGCGCGAAGCGCGCCATTATCCCCCCAGCAGTAATCCGCCGAAGACCGGACATCGCAGGGCCCGCCATTAGTTTACTTTTAGGCACACTCCGCAGGACGCAAGAAGCCCTCGCCGCACTCCGCATTAGGCGCGAAGCGCACTTTAATCCCTTCAGCTTTAATCCCTGAGGACCGAGGACGAAGGGACCCGATGGGTTTCCCTCTGAATGCATTCCGCAGCACGAAGCCCCCTTATCCGCAGCTCCGAAGGAGCAGGATAAGGGGGCTTCAAGTGCGAGGACGCATTCAGAGGGAAACCCATCGGGTCCCGGTGAGAGCCACAGGGCTATCGATTACCCCGTGTTCTGCAAACCTGCCGAGACGCCGGTCACAGTCGAAAGAATCAGGCTCATGTACTCGGCCTTCTTCTCCTCGGCCATCTCGTCCTGGTTCATACGCACCTCGCGAAGGGCGCGGACCTGGGCGATGGACAGGGCGTCGACGTAGGGGTTACGCACGCGAACAGCACAGCCGAGCACGCGACGGCGCTGCAACGGCCACTCGTCACCGACGATGGCAAGGACCCACTTACGCGTGAGCTGCATCTCGGTAAAGACCTTCTCGGACAGATCCTGGCGATCGCCCAGGTGCAGATACATCTTGGCGATGCGCTGGTCAGTCTTGGCGATCGACATCTCGATGTTGTCGATGAACGTGCGGAAGAACGGCCACTCCTGGTAGGCAGCCTTGAGCTGGTCAAGGTCACCAAGCTGCTCGCAGGCGGTGCCCAGGCCGTACCAAGCGGCCAGGTTAATGCGTGCCTGGCTCCAGCTGAAGATCCACGGAATGGTACGCAGGTCGTCGAGCGACTTGGCGCCCAGGCCGCGCTTGGCGGGACGCGAGCCGATCGGCAGCAGACCGACCTCGGTCAGCGGCGTCACGGTCGAGAACCACGGTGTAAAGTCCTCGGTGTTCAGCAGGTCCAGATAGCGCTCGTGGCTTGCGGTGTTGAGCTTCTCGGCCATATCCCAGAACTTCTGCGTGGTCTCGGTGTTGGTCTTCTCGACACTCGGGGCCGACTGCAAAAGCGTTGCGGCGGCAACGGACTCAACATGACGCTGAGCCAGCGTGCGGTTGCCGTAACGGGCAAAGATGACCTCGCCCTGCTCGGTGAGCTTAAAGAAGCAGTTGACCGAACCCTTGGGCTGCGCCAGCACGGCCTTGTTGGCCGGGCCGCCGCCACGACCGACGGCGCCGCCGCGGCCATGGAACAGGGTCAGGTCGATGTCGTGCGATTCGGCCCACTTGGCGATGCGCTCCTGCGCGGAGTGCAGGGCAAGGGTGGCGGAGGTCGGGCCGGCGTCCTTCGAGGAGTCGGAGTAGCCGAGCATGACTTCCATCTTGCCGCCGGTGGCCTTCAGACGAGCCTGGACCTCCGGGATCTTGATCATTTCCTCAAGCACGTCCACCGAGTTCTGCAGATCCTCAAGCTGCTCGAACAGCGGGATCACGTCGATGGTCGGAACATCCTCGGGGTGGGAGAACGCCAGACGGTTCAGTTCGTACACGTCCTTGATGTTCTGGGCGCTCTTGGTGAAGGAGATGATGTAACGGCGGGCGGCCTTGATGCCATTGCGCTTCTGGATGGAACCGAGCGCGCGGAAGGTGTCGAGCACCTCGTGGGTCATCGGCTGCAGCTCGCCACGCTCACCGTGCAGGCCATGCTCGCGGATGTCCTCCAGAGCGCGGGAATGCACGACGGAATGCTGACGGAACTCCATCTCGACCATGTGGAAGCCGAAGGTCTCGGCCTGCCAGATGAGGTCCTGCAGCGGACCGTAGGCGGAACGCTTGGCGTTGGCTTCGGCGAGGGAGCGCTGCACGGTCTTCAGATCGGCGATGTAGTCCTCGCAGGAGTGGTACATGAGGTCGGCGTCGCGGTCGATGGTGGCCTTCAGACGGTCTGCCATGACCAGCATGACGGCGCGGTGCAGCTCCTTGGTGGAGATCAGCGCGGCCTTGTCGGTCAGACGCTCGCTCATTTCCTTCTGGTGGTTCCACAGGGACTTGAGTTCGGCGCTCGGCGGGGTGGTCTCGGCCTCCATCGTCAGGTTCTTGCCGACGCGGCGGGTTTCGATCTCCAGCGCGCCCAGCACATGGTCGCTGAACTTGCGGGCCACCTGACGGCTCACCTTGGCGGTGACGTTCGGGTTGCCGTCACGGTCGGAACCGATCCAGCTTCCCGGATGGAAGAACGCCGGGCACACCGGCGGCACGAGGCCGGCCTTGTCTCCGAGGACCCAGTCGTCGAAACGACGGTAGACCTGCGGAATGGTGTAGAACAGCGTGTTGTCGAAGATATCAAGAATGGTGTCGGCTTCCTCAACCGGAGTCGGCTTCTTCAGCGCGATCGGGGAGGTGCGGAACAGCGCGTCGATCTCGTTGAAGAGTCGACGGGAGTTTTCCTTCTTGTCCGAGCCGCCGAGCAGCTTATGCGCTTCGAGCAGCTGGGAGATGCGGCGGATCTTGCCTTCCACGGCCTTACGGCGGGCTTCGGTCGGATGCGCGGTGAACACCGGATGGAACTCGAGCTGGTCGAGCAGCTCCTTGGCCCTGGCCGGACCCATCTCGTTGATGAGCTGGTGGTAGGCGCAGGTCATTTCGTTCACCGGATCGACGGCCTGATCCTCATTCACGGCGGCCTCACGGCTGTGCAGTACGGAGACGCGGTAGTTCTCCTCGCACAGGTTGGCCAGATGGAAGTAGGTGGTGAAGGCGCGAGCCAGCAGTTGGGCGTCGTGGACATCCATCTTGTCGACGATGTCGACCACCTTCTGCAGGTCGTCCTGGTCGGGATTCGTATCCGAAAGAATGCCGGAGAAACGTTCGTCACTGGCCTTCAGCGCGTGTTCGCGCACTTCATCGAACTTGGCCAGCAGGTTTTCATCGAACTCACCGAGCACCTCGCGAAGAATCTGCAGACACAGATCCATTTCCTCTTTGAGGGATGCGGGAAGATCACGCTCCTCAGGGCCCTTGGTGCCGGTGCCGGACGAGACGATAGCCGCGTCCGCAGGCGTGATCTGTTCGTTTTCAGTTGTCATCAGACCTCCTTCTCCAAACCATCGGGTTGCTCGGTCTGTCGGTCCTTCGCGGCACCTCCGCGATTGTTTTGGCCGTCTGTTGCGAGCCCACAGCCCTAAGCTTGGTGGGTAAATGCTCGACCATTGTAGGCGCGGCAAATCGACAGTTTGGTTACGGAAACGCCGGAATGGTTCGCATCGTGGACATTGAATGTCCGGAAAATGGGCATGTGGGAATGTTCGGAAAATATCCGACCAGCCCACACGTTAGACCTGAATAGTGTGAGCGCACTACATGAACATGATGAGAACACCGAACGCGTTGACAGCAGCGCGAAGGCGGTCAGCAAATTCCACACCCACTCCATTCCGCTCGATATGGAAGACATCGAACGCGATTGGGACAAGCCGGTAACCGAAGCCGGCATCGCGGCGAAAGCCAGCGTGATCGTCCGCGTCGGCATGCTTGACCTCGGCGCCGGAACAGGCAGCTTCCGCGTCCGCGAAATGATGCACCGCATCGCCTATCCATTGGGCGTGCACGTGCGCGCCGACGTGAACCTCACCGACATCGAAGCCTCCTGCACGGACGGCAAGGACCGCATCACCGAAGTCGTCGACCTGCCGACCACCGGCGTCAACACCGAACGCATCTGGCTGCTCGAGCACTTCGCCGACTGGTTCAACGTCAACCTCGGCAAAGGCTCTATGTACCACAGCCAATCCGACGTTTCCGAAGGGCTGATGCAGCATCTCGACAAGCGCGACGCCTCGCAGGTGTCGGCCGAACTGTCCAAGCAGCTCAAGGAACGGCAGAAGGCCGAGCAGAACCAGGAAGGTTCCGACGATCCCGTGCTCGACGCGCTGGAAATGGTCACGGAACGCGCGCAGGAAGGCGATTCCACCGCACGTCCGCTGCACATGCGCGATATCGAGGCGGCGGCCGCGGCCGGACGTAGCAATGGCGATTCGGTCGCGGAAAAGCCGCGTAAGAACCGCAACTGCAAACCGCCGAAGGAATATGCCGAGCATTTCGACCATATCGGGAAAGCCGCGGGCGAATCGCAAGGCGTCACCGTACGGCAGGCGCACGAGCGACTCGACATGATTGAACGTCGCAAACCGCTGTATTCGCCGGCCTTCGCGGGACTCGCGTCCGCCTGCGCCTGCGCATCCTTCGTGTTCCTGCTCGGCGGCGGCCCGTACGACATGATCGGCGCGTTCGTCGGCGCCGGCCTCGGCCACTGGCTGCGTCGCCGCCTGTTCGCCCACCATCTCAACCAATTCTTCGTGACGTTCGTCTGCGTGGCCGTCGCCGCGCTGGCATGCACCGGCATGCTGCGACTGATCGGCCTGTTCGATCCGATCGCCTTGCAGCACGACACCGCGTATATCGGCGCGATGCTGTTCGTCATCCCCGGATTCCCGCTGATAACCGGCGGACTTGACATGGCGAAAATCGACTTCCCATCAGGCGTGCAACGACTCACCTACGTGCTGTGCATCATTCTGATGGCCACGTTGGCAGGCTGGATGGTCGCTTCGATCGTGCACCTGAATCCGCAGGGATTCGAGCCGCTCGGACTGAACCCCGTCATCAACTGCCTGCTGCGCATGCTGTTCGCGTTCATCGGTGTGTGGGGCTTCTCCGTGATGTTCAATTCGCCGCAGCGCATGTGCCTCGTCGCAGCCACCATCGGCGCCATCACCGATACCTTGCGATTGGAGATCGTCGACTTGGGCGTGCCCGCGGAAGCCGGCGCGTTCATCGGCGCGTTCCTTGCCGGCCTGCTCGCCTCCGCATGGCGTTCGGCGGTGCGCCACGGCCTGCTTGCTCCGCATTTGGGATATCCGCGCATCTGCCTGACGGTTCCGTCTATTGTGATCATGGTGCCCGGTTTGTATATGTATCAGGCCATGTTCCACCTCGGCCAGTTCGATACGCTGAACGCGCTCGATTGGGCGTTCCGTGCGTTCATGGTGATCATCTGCCTGCCGATCGGCCTGGCGATGGCACGAGTAGTGACCGATAAATCCTGGCGCTACGACATTTAATAACCTGCAGAAGGGTAAAAACACTTGGTAACCAAAGATTTCTGGGTGCTGCTGGCCATGGTCTTGTACTTCGCGGCCATGCTGACCATCGGCTTCGTCTACTCCAAGAGGTCCAATTCCTCCACCAAACAGTATTTCGCGGGTGGGCGTGGCGTCGGACCGTGGCTGACGGCATTGAGCGCGGAAGCCTCCGACATGAGCGGCTGGCTGCTTATGGGCCTGCCGGGCGTCGCCTACTTCACCGGCGCGGCCGACCCAATGTGGACGGCCATCGGTCTGGCGCTTGGTACTTACCTCAACTGGAAACTCGTCGCACGCCGTCTGCGCCGCTACTCCGTGGTGGCTGGCGACGCGATCACCATTCCCGACTTCTTCTCCAAGCGCTTCCATGACGATCGCAATATCGTATCCACCATCGCTGCGCTCATCATCCTCGTATTCTTCTGCGTGTACGTCGGCAGCTGCTTCGTGACCGTCGGCAAACTCTTCTCCACGCTGTTCGGCTGGGACTACCACCTGACCATGGTGATCGGCGCCGCCATCGTGTTCGCGTACACCATCATCGGCGGCTATCTGTCCGTGGTCGTGACCGACTTCATCCAGGGCCTGCTCATGTTCTTCGCGCTGGCCGTGGTGTTCATCGGCTCCGTGGCGTCCGCCGGCGGCATCGACAACACCGTCGCCTTCCTCAAGGGCATTCCGGGATTCCTCGACGGCACGCATGTGGCCACGCCGATCCTCAACGACGCCGGCGAGCAGATCGTCAAGGCCGGACAGGCCATGTTCGGCGCGCCCGCCGACTACGGCATCATCACCATCATCTCCATGCTCGCGTGGGGCCTGGGCTACTTCGGCATGCCGCAGGTGCTTGTGCGGTTCCTGTCCATCCGCAGTTCCGAGGAAATCAAGAAATCCCGCATCATCGCCACCACGTGGTGCGTGATCTCGCTGGCGTGCGGCGTGTGCATCGGCCTGGTCGGCCGTGCCATGATGCCGACGCAGTTCGCCACGCAGGCGGCCGCGGAGAACATCTTCATCGTGGTGTCGCAGGCGCTGCTGCCGAGCTTCATGTGCGGCATCGTCGTGTCCGGCATCTTCGCCGCGTCCATGAGCTCCTCGTCCTCGTACATGATCATCGGCGCCTCGGCCGTCGGCGAGAACATCTTCCGCGGACTGCTGCACCGCAAGGCCACCGACCGCCAGGTGATGATGGTGGCGCGCATCACGCTGCTCGTCATGTTCATCTTCGGCATCGTGGTGGCGTTCGACCAGAACTCCTCGATCTTCCAAGTGGTCTCGTACGCGTGGGCCGGCCTCGGCGCATCCTTCGGACCGCTGATGCTCACCTCGCTGTACTGGAGGCGCACCAACAAGTACGGCGCGATCGCGGGCATGCTGTCCGGCACGGCCACCGTGCTCATCTGGCACAACCTCGTCAAGCCGCTCGGTGGCATCTTCGCCATCTACGAGCTGCTGCCGGCGTTCATCGTCTCGCTGCTGTTCATCGTGGTGATCTCGCTGCTCACGCCTGCGCCAAGCGCGGAAGTGCTGCACGAATTCGACCACTATCTCGACGATCCGGACGACCGTCACGTGGACGACGACCTTGTGGCCGCAGAAATCGCCGCAGGGGAGAAGCGCTCGCAGATCTGAATCGCCCCGCGGTGGGTGTTGCACCTCCTGCAACGCCGAAGGTCGGCCTTTGGTGCCGTGTCGCTTGTTTATGGCAGATTCCGACAACAGGGAAATGTCAAGTGGCTTGTTTGTGGCACCTGATTCAGGAAACCCCGTGTATGTCCATTGGAATTCCGACGGACATACACGGGGTTTCCCGTTTTCCATGCCACAAATAAGCCACCTAGCAGAACGGTAGCCTCTGAATCTGCCATGAATAAGCGGATTGGCCGTGCTCCCGGAGGAACACGGCCAATCCGCTAACGCGTCAGGATGCCGATTGCAAACTTAGTAGCGCATGCCCATGGCGTCGCGCACCTGCTGCAGCGTCTCATTGGCGATTTCGTTCGCGCGCTTGTTGCCGTCATGCAGGATGTCGCGGATGGAATCCATATCCTTGGCCAATTCGGCGCGGCGCTCGCGGTGCGGGGCCAGGAACTCGTTCACGGATTCGATCACGTACTTCTTCAGCGCGCCTGCACCGGAGTCGCCGATTTCCTCGGCGATGTCCTTCGGATCGCGGCCGGTCACCAGACCGGCGGTGGTCAGTAGCGCGGAGACCTGCGGGCGGGCAATCGGGTCGAAGGTGATGCGGCGCTCGGAATCGGTCGGGCTCTTCTTGATGAGCTTGGCGGTCTCCTCCGCGGTGGCGCCCAGCATGATGGAGTTGCCGTAGGACTTGCTCATCTTGCGGCCGTCAAGACCCGGAATCTCCGGCGCTTCGGACAGGATGGCGCTCGGCTCCGGGAACACCGGGTTCTTCTTCGCGTAGCGCTCGTTGAAGCGGCGTGCGATGGTGCGGGTGATTTCGACGTGCGGCAGGTTGTCCTTGCCGATCGGCACCACGTTGGCCTTGCAGAACAGGATGTCGCAGGCCTGATGCACCGGGTAGGTGAGCAGCAGGCCGGTCAGCGCATGGCCGGAAGCCTCCATTTCGGACTTCACGGTCGGGTTGCGGTGCAGCTCGGCCTCCGTGACCAGGGATAGGAACGGCAGCATGAGCTGGTTCTCGGCCGGAACGGCGGAATGGGTAAAGATCATGGTCTTGTTCGGGTCGATGCCGGCGGCCATGTAGTCGAGCACCAGGTTGAGCACATTGTCCTCGATGTGCTCGGTGGTGTCGCGGTCGGTGATCACCTGGTAGTCGGCGATGATGATGTTCGAGTTCACACCACGGTTCTGCATGGCCACGCGCTCGCGGATGGAGCCGAAGTAGTGGCCGAGGTGCAGACGGCCGGTCGGACGGTCGCCGGTGAGCATGGTGAACTTCTCCGGATGCTCCTCCAGCTTGGCCAGCGTCGCGTTCGAACGCTTCTTTGCGGCGAGGAAGCTGGCGCTCATTTCATTGCCGACAGCAGTGATCTGCTGCTCCTGGGTTTCGTCCGTCATACGTGTCCTTTTCTTAAGAAAATCAACGATTTTATCGTAAAAGTCTGAGCCGACAACGAAATAATGCGCAATAAGTGGTACTCTCTTGTTTGATGAATTGATAGCACAGTAATTTCAGGGGGTCAGATGGGCCGCGGACGTCAGAAAGCCAAACAGCAGAAAATAGCCCGAAAGCTCAAGTACCTGACCACCGACACCGATTACGATGAGCTTGCCAAGGAGCTCGGTGCGCAGGAGCCCGGTTCTGGTTCCTTCGACCCGTTTGCCGATATCGAAGCCAAGTATTCTCACGATGTGGACGCCGAAGATGAGACCGTTGGGGACGGCCAAACGTCTTCCGATTCCGCCGATGACCTTGACGAATACGCCAAGTGGGCCGCGGAAGCCGCGGCGAAGGCCACGAGTGGCGAGTTTCCGGCGGCAAAGGCCGCGTCGAAGCCGCACAAGCCCATCCCGATGCCGGTGCCCAGCGCGCTGAAGCCGAAGAAGCAGGACTGACTGCATAGATTTTTTCAACGAATGGCCCGTGGTTTCGACCGCGGGCCATTTTTTATTATTTCGATTGCGATTGTCGGGCGATTGTCGTGCTCGTCCCGCCAACCATCGCCGGTCGCGCCGCGCCGCGACCTATTCCTATGCCAGCGGCAGCAGCCCGCTCAGATCGTCGCGTTCGCCGACGGCGGTGATGCGCCCGGCGTCCTTTTCCTCGCCCCAGCTGGTAATGCCGGTGGCGAGCCTCATCCACACGTCGGGGTCCAGTTCGATGACGTCCGGCGGCGTGAGATTGTGCGGATCGGACGCCGGCCCGTCGAGGATCTTGATGGCGCCCCACGGTGCCACGCGCACCTCCACGCCTTCGCCCGGCGCCTTCTTTTCCAGCAGGTATAGCGAGTAGCGCACCGCCATCGCCCACAGCTGGCGCGGCAGACGCGGCGAGAAGTTGAGCCGGAAATCGAAAGCGGCGTCGTCATCGGCCGGCAGCTGCTCGCTGAAAATGTTGTGCGCCGCGTCCTGCCACTGTTCGAAGGCGGCGCGTCCTTTGCCCAAGTCTTGTTCTCGTATGACAGCCATACCGGTATTGTGCAGCCCGCAAACGACTATAATGGAACTTTGCAAACGATGTAGTCGTAACTAAATAGGGGTTTGAGGGGCGATTTTCCTGCGATTGTGGTGCCCTCGCTTAATGGGCGCCATACGTTGCGTTGCAGTTTTTGCAATGTTTTTTGCAAACGAATGCCGGCTTACGATTGCTAGGAATTTCGTCTTTTTATGATTACGTAGTATGCTGTACATGAGAACGTATGCATGATGTTACTTAGTGTTCATGCGGCCGCAAATGCAAGGACGCTGAAGTAAGGCATAATGTTCCTGGAGAGTATCCGTCAAAGGGAGTCAATCAATGACTGAAATTACCGCACCGAAGTCCGCGGTCACCGCGGAACAGTTCGCTGACGAAATCCGTGAGCAGCTGAAGTACACCCAGGGCGTCACCGTCGAGCAGGCCAAGCCGGCCGACGTGTACGTTGCCGCGTCCGCCGCAGTGCGTCGCCATCTCGTGGATTCCTGGATGAAGACCCAGGCCGACATGGTCAACGGCAACACCAAGGCCGTGGGTTACCTGTCCGCCGAGTTCCTCATGGGCAAGCAGCTCGAGAACGCGCTGCTCAACGCCGGACTGACCGACCAGTTCAACAAGGCCGTCAAGGACCTCGGATTCTCCGCCCAGGAAATCATCGACGCCGAATACGAGCCGGGCCTCGGCAACGGTGGCCTGGGCCGTCTGGCCGCCTGCTTCATCGACTCCCTCGCCTCCCTCGGCGTGCCGGCGTTCGGTTACGGCATCCAGTACAAGTACGGCATCTTCAAGCAGGAATTCGACGAGAACGGCAAGCAGATCGAGACCCCGGATTACTGGCTGGCCAACGAGGAGCCGTGGGGCCACATCGACTACAACCGCGACCAGAAGGTCTCCTTCGGCGGCGAAGTCGTCGAGGAGAACGGCAAGAAGGTCTGGAAGCCGGCTTGGTCCGTGCGTGCCGTCCCGGTCGACTACATGGTTCCGGGCTACGCCTCCGGCCGCGTGAACACCCTGCGCCTGTGGACCGCCAAGAGCTACGACGAGTTCGATCTGCTCACCTTCAACAAGTCCGAGTACCTCGACGCCGTCAAGCCGCAGGTCGAGGCCGAGAACATCTCCAAGATCCTGTATCCGGAAGACTCCACCCCGCAGGGCAAGGCTCTGCGCCTCGAGCAGCAGTACTTCTTCGTGTCCGCCTCCATCCACGACGCCATCCGCGTCTTCTACCCGGGCCAGGACAAGCCGGATCTGACCACCTTCCCGGACAAGATCAACTTCCAGCTCAACGACACCCACCCGGTCATCGGCATCCCGGAGCTCATGCGCGTCCTCATGGACGAGTACGGCTACGATTGGGACACCGCCTGGACGATCACCAACAAGACCTTCAACTACACCTGCCACACCCTGCTTCCGGAAGCCCTGGAAGTGTGGCCGTCCAAGCTCATCGGCGAACTGCTGCCGCGTCACCTCGAGATCATCGAGAAGATCAACGACCAGTTCGAGGCCGAGCTCAAGGCCAAGGGCGTTGACGAGGCCACCATCAAGGACATGGCCATCTACACCGGCGACTCCGTGCGCATGGCGTTCCTGGCCTCCTACGGCGGCTCCCACGTCAACGGCGTGGCCGAGCTGCACTCCCAGCTGCTCAAGGACGTCACCCTGAAGAACTTCTCCGACGTCTACCCGGACAAGTTCACCAACGTGACCAACGGCGTGACCCCTCGCCGCTTCATCAAGCTGGCCAACCCGCGTCTGTCCGACGTCATCACCGAAGGCCTCGGCACCGACAAGTGGCTGTCCGACCTCGAGCTGCTCAAGGGCCTCATCCCGCTGGCCGACGATGACGAGTTCGTCAAGAAGTTCGCCGCCGTCAAGCAGGCCAACAAGGTCGACTTCTCCAACTTCGCCAAGCGCAAGTACGGCTTCGACATCGACCCGAACACCATGATCAACACCATGGTCAAGCGTCTGCACGAGTACAAGCGCCAGCACCTGAACGCCATGAACATTGCCGCTGAGTACCTGTACCTGAAGGCAAACCCGAACGCTGACTTTGTGCCCAAGACCTATATCTTCGGCGCCAAGGCTGCCCCCGGCTACTACATGGCCAAGCAGATGATCCGCATGATCTGCAAGCTGGGCAAGCTGATTGACAACGATCCCGCTGTTAAAGATAAGCTGCGCATTGTCTACCTGGAAGACTACTGTGTCTCCCTGTCTGAACGCCTGATGCCCGCTTCCGAAGTGTCCGAGCAGATCTCTCTGGCCGGCACCGAGGCTTCCGGCACCGGCAACATGAAGTTCATGCTGAACGGCGCAATCACCTTGGGCACCCTGGACGGCGCGAACGTGGAAATCGCCGATGCCGCCGGTAAGGACAACGAGATCATCTTTGGCATGCTGACCCCCGAAGTCAACGCACTGAAAGGCATGGGCTACCATCCGCAGGCATTCATCTCTGATGATAATGTTGCCATGGCAGTTCTGGATATGCTGGAAAAGGGCTGGAACGGCGAGAACTTCAGCGAGGTTACCAACAACCTGCGCAACTCTGACCCGTACATGGTCCTGGCTGACTTCAAGGATTACCGCCGTGCCCAGCACACCGTGCAGGAACTGTACAAGCAGAAGCAGACCTGGAACCGTATGAGCCTGATGAACATCTCCAACGCCGGCATCTTCTCCGCCGACCGTTCCATCATGGATTACGCCCGCGATATCTGGGGCGCTACCCCGGTTAAATAATCTGCCCAAAGCAGAGCTTTAACCGCAGTGCGGGCGCGTGTGCAGCTGTGAACGTACACGCGCTGCCCGTACAATAAAATAAACGAACAGCCGCGATCCCGGCAGCCGACTTGAATTTGCCGGCGCCAGTGGGTCACGGCTGTTTTTGTACACTTGTTCAATGTAAGGATTGATTTGTTTGCCTGAACAACCAACGCATACTTTTTTTAACTCCCGCTGTGCGGAGTATAAAACACCGTTTGGCGCAGTTCCGGCGGGGCAGACCGTTACCTGGCGGCTGACTGTGCCGGAAAGACTGGGCTATGTGGACCCACACCTGGTACTGACCAAAGACCGCGAAGACCCCGTGCATTACCGCATGGATTTTGACGGCCAGACCCCCGGCGTAAACCATTTTGTGTTCCAGCTGGCCCCCACCACATCGGGATTGTATTTTTACCACTTTGACCTGTACACGGATTTCCGCAAGATTTATCGCACCGCCAACGGGGAAGGTGAGCTGACCTGGGTGAATGGCCTGGATTGGCAGCTGACGGTGTACGAGCCGGACTTCAAGACCCCGGACTGGATCAAAGACGGTACGATGTACCAGATCTTCCCGGACCGCTTTTATGAGGGCGTACCCAACAAGCCGCTGCCCTTTGCGGACCGCATTTACCGTCCGGATAAAACCGGCGAGCCGTATTTTTGGCCCAATGAGCAGAGCGATGGCTACCTGAACATGGACTATTACGGCGGCGATTTTGCGGGCATCCAGCAAAAGCTGCCTTACCTGGAAGAGCTGGGCATTACCTGCATTTACCTGAACCCCATTTTTGAGGCCCACGCCAACCACCGCTACAATACGGCCAACTACCTGAAAGCCGATCCACTGCTGGGCACCAACGAGGATTTTGCCGCGCTGTGCGCCGAGGCCAAAAAACACGGCATCCGCATTATTCTGGATGGCGTGTTCAGCCACACCGGTTCGGATTCGCTCTATTTTAACCGCGAAGGCCGCTATGGCCCCGGCGGCGCTTACCGTGACCGCAATTCGCCCTACCGCAGCTGGTATGACTTCGATTCCGGTTATGTCGGCGGCTACCGCAGCTGGTGGGGCTTTGAGACCCTGCCCGAAGTGGAGGAGGAGGACCCCTCTTACGGCAACTTTGTCTGCGGCAAGGGTGGCGTGATTGATACATGGCTGGGGCTGGGGGCTTCCGGCTTCCGGCTGGATGTGGCGGATGAACTGCCTGATGATTTTATCGAAAAGATCCGTGCCGCCGTCAAAGCCCACGGCGAGGATAAGCTGCTCATCGGC
>OLZG01000753.1_pt1 | contig 15537 bp, 10 predicted proteins | sample 1644401 | NCBI WGS metagenome assembly OLZG01 (sample SAMEA103958119, study PRJEB25191) | human gut metagenome | biome: human-associated habitat [ENVO:00009003]; feature: intestine environment [ENVO:2100002]; material: feces | place: Germany | collected 2013/2015
AGAGATCTCCGTTTATGTCTTTTTTTATATGTCCGAATTCATTATACAATCAACCCGAAATTATACTACCGCTATCGGCACGTATAGTAGTGCGATTATGGGATCTACCGCTTTGGGCGCAGGTACTTATGCCGGTACCAACAGTGCTGCAGTAGGGCGAAATACATATGCAAATAGTTCGGCAGTAGCAATGGGGGTATTCAGTAGAGCTGACAATGGTGTTGCCATCGGCCAAGGCGCTACGGCAGGTCTTTTCTATAAATATCTGCAGAATGATGGCAATCAAAACTATGGTAGTATTAACTATAGTATGGCTATCGGTAACAATGCAAAGGCTGTCGGTGGTATCGCTATTGGTGCTAATGCTTCAACCAATGGCTTATATGGTGTAGCCTTAGGTCAAAGTGCGTCTGTTGCTTACAGTGGTACGGCATTAGGTACCAATGCCAAGGTTTATGTTTCTCAGGGTGTCGCCTTAGGGCCTAACTCCGTATCCAACCGAGCTTCTAATACGATTGGCTACGTTCCCTTTGCCGATGATGGCGGCAGTTACGTACCAAAGGATATATCCGGATTGGCAACGGCCATTGGAGCCAGTGATAGTTTGAAGGCTTTTAACTCTAAATATACTAGTCAAATTACTGAATATAATAAATTAAACCAGGCTCTTTATGATGCACAGGCTAAAGCTGCTGAACAAGAAAATATTATGGTAAACACCAAAGGTAGTGCAAATGAAGATGAACAAAATCAGTATACCGCAGCCAAAGCTCTTAAAGAACAGTACACTGCTGAAGCTGTTGCGGCAACTAATGCATTAAACGAATGGGTTGCTCAAAATCAAGATTTTGCCACTGATTTAGGAAATCAGAAAACTGAACTTGGTACTTATAAATCTACTGGGGGCGCGGTTAGTGTTGGTTCCACGACATATGATGGTAATGGTCGAGTAAAATACGTTTTATCTCGTCAAATCACCAACGTCGCTGCCGGTACGGAAGATACGGATGCTGTTAACGTCGCGCAGCTCAAACGTGTGGCTAACGCAACGATTTCCGACATCACCGTCGGTGCCGATAAGGCCAGCACGGCTGAAGGCTTGACCATTACCAGTGACGCCGATCAGAGCCGCATCGATATCGTCGGCGCCAACGACAATATCACGACTTCCGTCGATGCCGATAAGCGATTGATCCAGGTCGGCTTAAGCAACGACTTAGATTTGTCGTCTGATGGAAGCATTACCTTCGGTGATAAAGGCACAACCTTGAACAATTCGGGCTTGACCATTGCAGCTCCGACTGATGGTTCTACTTCCGCTATTACGATTACGGCCGGCAAAGTCGATATGGGCGGCAATGTAGTTAAAAATATCGGTGACGGCAGTGTCGCTGAAGATTCCAAAGATGCCATTAACGGCGGACAGATTTTTAACATCCAAAAAGAACTCAATACTGCTATTGAAAACGCTGGCAAAGCTGCTAAGACAGAAGTTAAATCCACAAATGGAACTGTTAAAGTTACACCGTCTACAGATACAACGGACAACCATCAGGTTTATGACTTATCCGTCGATACGGCTGGTACAAGCGTAGCTTATACGGCAAACAGTGGAGATTCCAAGGCGGTAACCTTAGCAGATGGCTTCAACTTCACCAATGGTACCAATACAACTGCCGCCGTCGATGAAAAAGGCGTCGTCAAATTCAACTTAAACGATGACATTACGCTTAACAGCATTACTACGAACAGTATCTCTGTTGGCGGCAAGGTAACCATCAACCAGGGCGGCATCGATATGGGCGGTACTAAGATTACCAACGTTGCCGGTGGCTCTATTACCCAGGGCTCGACCGATGTTGTTACCGGTGACCAGTTATATAACGTTCAACAGCAAATCACCAACATCACCGGTCCTGACGGCAGCTTATCTCAAAAAGCCGATACTGATTTAGGAAATATTACTGACAAAGGTAAAACTGTCATTACCGATATTGCTAAAGATGCTGCCAAAGGTGCCGTTACCGTTAAAAGCGGCGACAACTTCATCAAAGTCGGCTTAAACGAAGAACAGCAAAAATCCGGCGTTAACCAGTATGATGTCTCCTTAGATAAAGACGCCCTTCGTGATTCCTTGGGTACCGGTAAAAATGAAGCCGGCGACAAGAACCTCATTACCGGCGACACCTTGAATCAGGCCATCAATTCTGTCGTATCCGGTCAGGCCAGCGACGATCATATTAAAGACGTAGCTCAAAAATCCGTTAAAGTCGTCGACGGCGTCAATACGACCGTTACTGAAGGTAAAGACGGCGATGCTAAGACCTATGCCGTTAACGTCTCCAATGACGCTATTAAAAACGCTGTCAAACCGGAACTCGACCAGAAAGCCAATGTCGACGGATCCAATTTGACGACGGAAAACATCAACAACTGGAAGAGCACCTTAGGTGTCACCAATCTGGACAGCAGCGTAAATCAGGTAACCTCCCGCGTCGATACCTTGGAAAGCGACGTATCGGGCTTGAAAGATGACGTTACCAACTTGAACGGCCGCGTCAGCAGCTTGAACGACCGCGTCGATAAAGTCGGTGCCGGTGCAGCCGCTTTGGCAGGTCTCCATCCGTTGGAATTCAACCCGGAAGATAAATTCTCGGCATCTGCCGCTCTCGGCAACTACAAAGGCGACAACGCCGTAGCTCTCGGCGCCTTCTATCGCCCCAATGCTGATACGATGTTCAGCTTCGGCACGACGATCAGCGATGAAAAGATGTTCAACGTCGGCGTTTCCTTCAAATTCGGCAACAAAGGCGACCGCATCTATCGCCAGGGTACGTCCGTCGATGTCAGCGCTTTGACGTCGGAAGTCAATACCCTTCGCCAGGAAAACCAGGCTTTGGCCAGCCAGGTCAACAGCCAGAAGGCTGAACTTGAACAGCAGCGCGCTCTCATTCAGCAGCTGATGAACAAAGTCGGCATGTAAGTCCTCTCCTCCTATGGCAACAAAAAAGCGAGACCGTCACGGTCTCGCTTTTTTTATGTCTATATATGAAATTATTTGCGGAACAAGCCCATGGCCTTGCAGGCCTTTTCATAGGTAAGGCTGGCTTTGGCGTGAGCCTTGGCTGCCCCCTTGTCAAGGATGTCGTCCAGTTCCGGTTCACTGACCAACTGGCGATAGCGCTGCTGAATCGGTTCCAACGTCGAAATGATGGCTTCGGCAACGTCCTTCTTAAAGGCGCCGTAGCCTTTACCGACGTAAGCCGCTTCGACCTGTTCATGGGTCTGGTCGGTCAGGGCCGAGAGGATTTCGATGAGGTTTGAAATGCCCGGCTTCTGATCTTTGTCATAATGGACGGAGTTTTCACTGTCCGTCTGGGCCCGCTTGATTTTCTTTTCAATGGCCTTCGGTTCGTCGAGAAGATAAATCGTTGCCGTTTCGTTATCGTCGGACTTACTCATCTTCTTGGTCGGTTCCTGGAGGCTCATGACCCGCGTGCCGTCCTGGCCGAGGTAGATGTCAGGAATGGTAAAGATGTCTTCGCCGTAGAGGCGGTTGAAGCGCTGAGCCAAGTTGCGCGTGATTTCCAAATGCTGCTTCTGGTCGTCGCCGACGGGCACGAAATTCGTCTGATACAAGAGAATGTCGGCAGCCATGAGGGGCGGATAGGTTAAGAGACCGGCCGGAATGGAATCGCCCTGTTTCGACGCCTTATCCTTGTACTGAGTCATCCGTTCCAATTCGCCGACGTAGGACGAGGTAATCATCATCCAGCCTAAGAGGGCGTGTTCGGGAACTTCGGACTGGACGAAGAGTGTCGACTTATCCGGATCGAGGCCGGAAGCTAAATAGATAGCTGCTAGTTCCCGCGTCCGCTGATGCAAAAGCTTCGGGTCCTGGGGAACGGTGATGGCATGCTGATTGACGACGCAGTAATAACATTCGTTGCCGTCCTGGATTTTAGAAAAGTTGCGCAGTGCGCCTAAATAGTTGCCTAAGGTAAGATTGCCGCTGGGCTGAATACCGGAAAAAATAACTGCCATAATGGTACCTCCTGATTCATAAAAAAAACCTTCCATCCCCTATACATAGGGACGAAAGGAAAGTCAGCTCCGCGGTACCACCCTGGTTGGCCATATGGCCCGGCTCTAATGCACCTGTTGATGCATCTTTTCAAGGTAACGGTGAAAATTCCGGCGGAACCTACTGTCTTCGTTCAGTCCGCATCTCCCGGGCCCATTCCCGATCACGGCCTCTTACCGGACTTCCACTGCCACCGGCTCGCTGTCAAGGGGTATCATGACGGTACTTGCTCCCGCTCATCGACGTTATATATCCTATTTGATGCATCTATCTTATATCGAAGGTCCTTCCTTGTCAAGTTTTTTCTTGACTTAGAGTTGACTCCATAGTCTATAATAACTACAATAATGAAAATAACTCTAATTACAACATATTGGATAGGAGGAATTCTATGAAATGGAACCATAAAAAAATAATCATCCCCATCGTCGCCGTCCTGGCCATTGCAGCCGCAGCAGCCTACTTTTGGCTGCCGGGAACGAAGGCCGTCGCCAAACAGGGCATTCGAGCCACGAAAGCAGCAGCGGCCCACTACTTGCCGACCGAATCGGTAGATGCTTCGAATATCCGCCAGGTCATTACGGCTGACAGCACGACGTCACGGACCTTTATGTGGCAGTCGGACTACGCCGAAGACGATCCCGTCGTGGAATTCCGCAAGACCGGCGACGACGATACGATTATGGCCCTTCCCGCTTCCAGCGACGCCTTCAGCGATGACGGCGTGACGACATATATCCACTCGGCAACGGTTACCGACCTTACGCCGGGTACAGCCTATGAATACCGCGTCGGCTACGGCGACAAGCGCAGCGCTTGGACGCCTTTCCATACGGCTGAGGGCAGCAGTTTCAAGGCCCTCATCTTCCCCGATTCCCAGTCCAGCGACTACAGCGGCTGGGCCTCCCTAGCGCAAGCAGCTTGGCAGAATAATCAGGATGCTCAGTTCTTCGTCAACATGGGCGACCTCGTCGATAACGGCCAGTCCCATTACCAGTGGAATGCCTGGTTCGACGCCGTCGGCCCGATGATTTCCCGCATCCCCGTCGTCCCCATTATGGGCAACCACGAAACGTACAATACGGACTGGAAGATGCGCATGCCCGAGGCCTATACGCACCTCTTTTCCCTGCCCCATATCGACATGGATAAATACCAGAACCAATTCTATTCCTTCGATTACGGCGACATCCACTTCGTCGTCCTAAACACTCAGGCACAGGAACTGGCCGACTTCGAGCCAACCTTAAATGACGATGAAGTGGCCTGGTTCAAAGAAGATATGGCCAAGACGACGAAGAAATGGAAGGTCGTCTTGATGCACAAAGATCCCCTGCAGTACGGCTTTGCCAACCGCCCGGAACCGCGTGAAGAAGGCTTCTCAGCAGAAGGACGGCTGTGGATGCCCTTATTTGACCAGTACGGCGTCGATGCCGTCTTGTCGGCCCATCTCCACACCTACCGCGACCGAGGCCATATCAAGAACTTCCAGCGAGATGAAAGCGGCCCCTTATACATCATCACCGGCGTCGCCGGCAACGTCCGCTATCCCAGCCTCTGGAAGCAGCACAGCCTCGATGAATACGTCGCGCCTCAGCCGGAAACAGACAACTACATGACCTTAGAAGCGACGGCAGACAAACTGACCTTCCGCAGTTTTCTCCCCGACGGTCAACTGTTAGAGGAACGAAGCATTTCTTCACACAACTAAAAAAAGTGTGATATAATAGACTCAATCCGGACGTTCCTTCAAAACCATCCGGGTTGTATTTAACGAAGAAGGAGGAATATACTATGGCACAGATTACCAAAGATACGGGTATTATTGAAGCCGTTCAGAAACACCCGCAGATCATCGAAATCTTCCAGCAGTACGGCCTTGGCTGCGTCGGCTGCATGGCTGCTCACTTTGAAACCATCGGTCAGGGTGCCGGTGCTCACGGCATCGACGTCGATGCCCTCATCGCCGATATCAACGACTGCATCGCTGAAAGCGGTAAATAAGATAAAAAGCTGTCGCACCTTTGGTGCGGCAGTTTTTTTATACCTATTAGATTTCCCTTTCCCCATGAATCCCCGATTCCCGAAAACCTCTATGCTCTCCTTTCGGATAGTACCTTACTTTTAAGTGCATACTTCCCCTTTTCTTCGACTTATGGTATCATAATTCTATCCTAAGAAAAGAAATATTTAGTTATGTGTATATAAAGGAGTCATTGCCATGAAAGAAAAAATTAACGTTTTTGAAAAAGCACCGGAAATCCTCGAAAATCTGCGTAAGGGTGTTCTCTTGACGACGAAGGCCGGCGACCGGGTCAATACCATGACCATCGGTTGGGGTACCCTCGGCATTGAATGGGCCAAACCTATTTTCACGGTCTATGTCCGCCAGCACCGCTTCACTCACGAACAGCTTTCTAAGAATCCGGAATTTACGGTCAACGTCCCCGTCGAAGCCTTCAATCGCTCCATATTAGGAAAAGCCGGTACCCTCAGCGGCCATGACGGCGACAAGATTGAAAAATTAGGCCTGACCTTGGAAGATCCTGAGGTCATCTCCGTCCCGGGCATTAAGGAACTGCCCCTTACCTTAGAATGCCGTGTACTCTTCCAAAAAGAACAGAAACTCTCCGACTTACCGAAAGATATTAACGACGAATTCTATCCCCAGAACGTCGACGGAACCTTCCACATGGCCAACCGCGACAGCCACACGGCATACTACGCCGAAATCGTCGCTGCTTACATCATTAAATAATAATTCCACGACAAAGCCCTCAAGGACCGGACTAAAATCCGATTCTTGAGGGCCTTTTTAATAGCCGGGATGGCTTTTCTATGATCGTTTTGCAAAATCAGCATGCTGCCGTAAACAGGATGTCTGTCGACGAGTTGAGAGCCGTTTCCGTCGAGTCCTGAAGGACGCCGATGATGAAGCCGACGCCGACGACCTGCATGGCAATGTCATTGGAGATGCCGAAGAGGCTGCAGGCCATGGGAATGAGGAGCAGCGAACCGCCGGCAACGCCGGAAGCACCGCAGGCACCGATAGCCGACAAAACACTGAGCAGGAGAGCCGTCGGAAAATCTACGGCAATGCCCAAAGTGTGGACGGCTGCCAAGGTCATAATCGAAATGGTAATGGCTGCACCGGACATGTTGATCGTCGCCCCGAGGGGAACGGTAACCGTATACGTGTCAGGGTCGATGCCGAGTTCTTTGGCCAAGGCCATGTTGACCGGGATATTCGCCGCCGAACTGCGTGTAAAGAAGGCTGTGACGCCGCTGGTCGAGATACACTTCCAAACGAGCGGATAGGGATTTCTGCGAAGCTTGGCATAGACGATGATCGGATTGACGACGAAGGCAAAGATGAGCATCGTCCCGACCAGGAGGGCCAGGAGCTGAGCGTAGCCGATGATGGCTTCAATGCCGTTGGAAGAAATGGAATCGGCGACGAGGCCCATGATGCCGAGGGGAGCCAGGCGGATGACCCACTGGACACAGGTCGTGACCGCATTAGCACAGTCGTCGAGGACGGCTTTCGTCGATTCGGAAACGCGGCGGGTGGCGATGCCGAAGAGGACAGCCCAGCCGAGGATACCGATGTAGTTGCCGGTCATCAAAGCGTGGACGGGATTATCAACGATATTCTTAAGGAGCGTCGTCAGGACTTCGGCAATGCCTTCAGGAGCTTTGTTCGTCGCAGCCGATACGTCGAGCTGCAGCGTCAGCGGGAATACGTAACTGATCATGACGGCGAAAAAAGCAGCTAAAAAGGTACCGATGAGATATAAGATGATGACGTCTTTAATTTTCGATTCATGATTTTCTTGTTTCCGGCTAAGGGCCGAAGCGACTAATACGAAGACCAAGACCGGAGCAATACCTTTCAAGGCGCCGACGAAAATGACGCCCAACAGGGCCAACTCATGAGCAGCTGCGGGAAAACTCATGGCTACCGCAATGCCGATGATCAGGCCGACGATGATCTGCTTGATCAAGCTGATGCGATTTAGGGCACTCCATAAACTATGCATACCAAAAACCTCCCATAGAACATATCGTTCCAAAAATACAAATGTACATTATAACAGAACACTTCATTTATTATAAAATAAAATTCATAAAATTTCAACAAAAAAAACGGATAGCCTATGCTGTCATTGACAGGCATAAACTATCCATTTCGGGACAACCATGGGCTTCCTTACGGATAAGGAAATTTCAAGGTTGAAAATTTATTCGCTTAATACGTGGGCGCAGCGAGCGCAGAGCGTCGGATGAGCGGCATCGGAACCGACGGTGTCGGTGTGCATCCAGCAGCGTTCGCATTTTTCGGCACTCGACGGTACGACGACGACCTTCATGTCGCTGTGGTCTTCACCGGCTGCGGCATCGGCCGGAGCTTCTCCTTTGACGAGTTTCGCTTCGCTGACGATGAGCAAGGCAGCCAGCTGATCCTGCCAGGAGCTGAGGAAATCGTAGTCTTCCCCATCGGCATAGATGGTAACGGCAGCATCGAGGGCGTGACCGATCTTGTGTTCCTGACGAGCTCCTTCGAGGATACGGGTCAGGTCGCGGCGATAGGACAGGAAGTGGTCCCAACGAGCATCGAGGTCGGCATTCAGATATTCTTTATGAACTTCCGGCCAATCCGTAAGGAGGACACTTTCTTCTTTGCCGTCGACGGCAGGCATATTCTGCCATACTTCTTCCGCCGTGAAGGACAGGACCGGAGCGACGATCTTGACCAGCGTATCCAAGATGATGTACATCGCCGTCTGGGCGCTGCGGCGGACGGGAGCATCCGTCTTTTCCGTATACAGGCGGTCTTTGATGACGTCGAGGTACATGGCACTCAAATCGACGGTGCAGAAATTATGGATGGCATGGTACATGACGTGGAACTGATAGTTTTCATAGGCGTCGGTAACTTCTTCGAAGACCTGTTCCATGCGCAGCAGAGCCCATTTATCGAGTTCCGTCATATCCTGGTAGGCGACGGCATCTTTCGACGGGTCGAAGTCGGCCAAGTTGCCCAAGAGATAGCGGAAGGTGTTGCGGATCTTGCGGTAGACGTCGGAGAGCTGCTTCAGGATCTTCGGCGACAAGCGGATATCGCCCTGGTAGTCAGCCGACGATACCCACAGGCGGAGGACATCAGCACCGTATTTTTCGATGACTTCCTGCGGTGCTACGGTGTTGCCGACGGATTTACTCATCTTGCGGCCTTCGCCGTCGACGGTAAAGCCGTGGGTCAGAACCGATTTATACGGAGCATAGCCGTTGACGGCAACGGACGTGAGGAGCGAGCTGTTGAACCAGCCGCGATGCTGGTCCGAGCCTTCAAGGTACATTTCGCAGGGATAATCGAGGTCCGGATCGTGCTTAAGGACGCCCTGATGGGTGCTGCCGCTGTCGAACCAAACGTCCATGATGTCGCTTTCCTTGCGGAAATGGGTGCCGCCGCAGTGGGGGCATTTATAGCCTTCAGGCATCAATTCCTTGACGTCATACATCCACCAGGCGTCGGAACCGTCTTTAGCAAACATATCCTGGAGGTGAGAAATCGTTTCATCGTTGATGATGTGTTCCCCGCAGTCTTCGCAGTAGAAGATCGGAATGGGGACGCCCCAGACACGCTGACGGGAGATGCACCAGTCGCCGCGGTCGTGGATCATATTGTAGATGCGGTCATGGCCCCAAGACGGGATCCATTTGACCGTATCGATGGCATCGAGGGCCTTTTGACGGAAGCCGTCGACGGAAGCAAACCACTGTTCCGTTGCCCGATAGATGATCGGGTTCTTGCAGCGCCAGCAGTGCGGATACTGATGGCGGAAGGTGCTTTTTGCAAAGAGGGTGCCCTGTTCAGCCAATTTCTTGATGACCGGTACGTTGGCATCGAAGACGAACTGGCCTTCAAAGCCGGGAACCTTATCGGTATAGCGGCCGGAACCGTCGACAGTGCCCAAAGGTTTGAGCCCCCAGGCTTCATACTTCATGCAGACATCAAAGTCATCCTGGCCGTGGTCAGGAGCCGTGTGGACGAGGCCCGTGCCGGCTTCGAGCGTAACGTGATCGCCGAGGATGACCGGGACCTTGCGGTCGTAGAAGGGATGCATGAAGACCATGCCTTCGAGCTGTTTGCCCGTCATGACGTCGGGCAGAACTTCATAGTCCGTAACCTTACCGGCCTCCATGGTAACGGCAACTCGTTCTTTAGCCATCAGGAGATATTCATCGCCGACGCGGACCCAGACGTATTCCAGGTTTTCGTTGGCACTGATTGCCAGGTTGCAGGGAATGGTCCAAGGCGTCGTCGTCCAAATGAGGGCAAATACCTTTTCCGGATCGGCATCTTTCGGCATATGGCCGCTGACGTCGACGGATTTGAACTTGACGTAGATGGAGAACGATTTATCGTCGTTGTATTCGATTTCAGCTTCAGCCAGAGCCGTTTCGCAGTGCGGGCACCAGTAAACGGTCTTCAGACCTTTGTAGATATAGCCTTTTTTAGCCATTTCGCCAAAGACGCCGATCTGAGCGACTTCGACGTGTTTGCGAAGGGTCAGGTAGGGATCTTCCCAATTGCCGAGAACGCCCAGGCGGATGAAGTCTTTCTTCTGTTCTTCGACGCGGGCTAAGGCGTAATCGCGGCATTTAGCACGCAAGTCAAGGGGCGTCATTTCGTGGCGATTGAGGCCTGTATCCTTGATGACGGCGTGTTCAATCGGAAGGCCGTGGGTATCCCAGCCGGGAACATACTTGGTATAGCAGCCCTGCTGGGTCTTATATTTAAGGATAATGTCTTTTAATACTTTGTTTAAAGCATGGCCGATATGAATCTTGCCATTGGCATAGGGAGGGCCGTCGTGCAGAATGAACTTAGGCGCTCCGTCCCGTTTCTGCAAGCGTTTTTTATAAATGTCATGATCCTGCCAAAATTTCAAAAAGTCCGGTTCCCGTTTCGGCAAATTGCCGCGCATGGGGAATTCCGTCTGGGGCAGATGTAAAGTCTTACCGTAATCCATGATGCTTCCTCCTCTTATCTGTGTGAAAAAAAATAACGTCTCCGTCCCAAAAAGGGACGAAGACGTAATCACCGTGGTACCACCCTATTGACTGCTCACGCAGCCACTTTGACGCAATATAACGATGCGACCCGGCAGCTGGTTCGCAGCTGCAGCTCCCAAGTGATCCGCCGATATACAGCCTCTGCCGGGCTCTCACCGTCCCCGGTTCGCTAAAAAGGCTGGGCCATATCGACCGTCTTGTTCATAGCTTTTACGCTTAATTATTTAATACAATTATCATTGTATATAAGCGTATTGTAAGGTCTCTCCCCCTATTTGTCAAGAGGATTTATTTCCAATACTGTACCGTGCTTTCGTCGATACCGATAGCAGCGGCTTTAAAGACCGGAATTTGCCCTGCTTCACGCTGCTGCTGATAATCCTTCATGGCATTGACGGCGACTTTACTGAGGATAAAGCAGGCGGGGATGTTGATGAAGCACATGATGGCCATCAGGATGTCGGCAATGGCCCAGACGGCAGCCATTGACATGCCGGCGCCGATGAAGACGACGGCGATGCAGACGATGCGGAAGCTATAGACGAAGCTCTGAGACGGAGCCCCTTTATGGATGAAGCGGATACAGTTATCGACGTAGTATAAGTTGCCGATGAGCGTCGAGAAACCGAAGAGGAGCATGCAAAGCGTAATGAGGAGCGGTCCGAATCCGCCGAAGACGGCCGAAGCGGCACTCTGGACATAAGCGGCACCGGCGACTTCTTTGGTAATGGGGACGCCTGAGAAGAGTCCCATGAAAGCCGTAGCACTGCAGACTAAGAGGGTATCGATGAAGACCGACAGCATCTGAACCAAGCCCTGTTTAACGGGATGGCTGACGTCAGCGGCAGCGGCAGCGTTCGGAGCCGAACCGATACCGGCTTCGTTCGAGTACAGACCGCGTTTAATACCGTAGATCAGGCAGGAACCGGAAACGCCGCCTAAGATGGATTCAAAATCAAAGGCATCAGCAAAGATCATGGAGAATACCTGCGGCAGGCTGGAAATATGAGCGACGACGACGACCAAGGCTGCCAGAATGTAGATGGCGCCCATGACCGGTACCATGATCGACGTAACCTTGATGATGCGCTGACCGCCGCCGATAAGGCAGTAAGCGACGAGGGCTGCAAAAACGGCACCGAGGATCCACGGCGTCATCGTCGGATCATAGAAATCGTAAACGAGGAAGGTCGACTGCATATTAAATGAACAGAGGAGGTTGAAGCCGCCGGCATAGGTAAGAATCAAGGATAAGGCAAAGAGGACGCCCAAGCCCCGATTATGCATGGCCGTTTCAATGTAGTAAGCCGGGCCGCCGTAACTGTTTCCCAAGGCGTTGCGGCGTTTGTAAACCTGAGCCAGGGTACTTTCGATAAAGGCCGTGGCGCCGCCGATGATGGCGATGATCCACATCCAAAATACGGCCCCCGGACCGCCGAGGCAGATTGCCGTCGATACGCCGATGATGTTGCCCGTACCGACGCGGGATGCCGTCGAAACCATGAGGGCCTGGAAAGACGATACGTTTCCGTCTTTTGTCGGCTTTTCCATGACGACGCGGATACTTTCAGCGAACATACGAAGCTGGATGAGCCGTGTTTTCCACGAGAAAACGAGGCCGGCTGCAACGAGGATGACCATTAAAATCGGATAATAAAGGACATCGTCAAGGTAATTCAGGACGTCCATGACCATAAAACCACTCCTAACCATAATAAAAAAATGATAAATAAATGTAACAATTCCTATAAAAAATCATAAGATATAAATAGACTCTTTGTCAATGGTTTTTGACAAATTAGCACAGGATAATTTTTATAATCATTCATTATGTAGTATAATGGCCTTAGAAAGGCAGGCGTTTTTATGATATCCATTGAGCAGGTCATCCAAAAGGCCGTCGCCTATGACAAAGGCGACGCCCGGCGTATCCACCATTTCCTGAAAGTCTATGCCTATGCCGATACGATCGGTCGGTTAGAAGGTCTCTCAGCGAATCGGCTGGCCATCCTCCAAACGGCAGCTGTCCTCCACGACATCGGCATTCACAAGGCCGAAGAAAAATACGGGTCGTCATCTGGCCATTTCCAAGAAATTGAAGGACCGGCACCGGCACGGGCCATCCTCGAAGAATTGGGAGTCGCCGAAGATTTCATCGAGCGGGTCACCTTCCTCATCGCCCATCACCATACCTACAGCGGTGTCGACGGGGTGGATTACCAAATCCTCTTGGAAGCCGATTTCTTGGTCAATGCTTATGAAGATCAACTGAAGCCGGAAGCCGTTCGGACCTTTAAAGAAAAAGTGTTCCGCACCAAAACGGGACTCGAATTATTGAAATATACTTATGGCGTATAATGAAGGGAGTTTTTTCTATGACAGCAATCGAAACATTCGTCGACATGGTCAAACATTCGGACAATATCGTCTTCTTCGGCGGCGCCGGCGTCTCGACAGAAAGCGGGATTCCCGATTTCCGCAGCACCGACGGCCTCTATAACCAGCACTACAAATACCCGCCGGAAACGATACTCAGCCACACCTTCTTCCGGGAACAACCGGAAGAATTTTACCGCTTCTACCGCGACAAGATGCTGGCCCTCGACGCCAAACCCAACATGGCCCACCTCAAGCTGGCCGAACTGGAAAAAGCCGGAAAATTAAAGGCTATCGTCACCCAGAATATCGACGGCCTCCATCAAAAGGCCGGCAGCAAAAACGTCCTCGAACTCCACGGCAGCGTCCACCGCAACTTCTGCACCCACTGCCATAAATTCTTCGATGCCCAGTATATGAAGGATTCTACGGGCATCCCCAAATGCGATGCCTGCGGCGGCACCATAAAGCCTGACGTCGTCCTCTACGAAGAAGGCCTCGACAACGACGTCATCGAACAGTCCCTGCACTATATCAGCCAGGCTGACATGCTGATCATCGGCGGCACGAGCCTCGTCGTCTACCCCGCCGCCGGCTTAGTCCGCTACTACCGCGGCAAAAAATTGGTACTCATCAACAAGTCGACGACCGACATGGACAGCGCCGCCGACCTCGTCCTCCACGACGCCATCGGCGACGTCTTCAGCCATATCGTCCTATAAAAGCCCTTCGTTCGTGAAAGGAACTCCGATGAAAATCACCATTCTCATGAGCAGTCCCAGAAAAAACGGCAACACCAAACAGTGCCTCGATCCCTTCTGTGACGAATTGAAAAAACTGGGCCATGAATACCAACTCTTCTAGCTCTATGACTATCAGATAGATCCGTGCTACGCCTGTCGCGGCTGTCAACAGGACTGGCAGCACTTCGCCTGCGTCCGCCGCGATGACCTCGCGCCCATTGCAGACGCCGTCCTCGAGAGAGACCTCATCGTCCTGGCCACGCCCATCTACTCCTGGTACTGTCCGGGACCGCTGAAGAATGTCCTCGACCGCTTCGTCTACGGCTTCAACAAATATTACGGCGATGAGGTAGGACCCTCCCTCTGGGCCGGTAAAAAAGTGGCCCTCATGGTGACCTGCGGCTATAAGCCCATCCACGGGGCCGACCTCTTTGAAGAAGGCATCAAGCGCTACTGCAAACACTCGAAGCTCGAGTACCTCTCCATGTTTGCCGAACGCCACTTAGGCTATAAGACGGTCTTTATGGACGACAAAAAGGCCGAACACGCACGACAGTTCGCCCGAGAAATCACGACAAATTCTGAACCATAACCTTATACAAAAAAAGCTTCCACGAAGGATTGATATGCTCCCCTTTAGGTAGACATGAGAAATAATAAAATCTCATGCTGCTTGAAGGGGAGTATTTTTAATGCGAAAAACAAAGATATGTGCTCAAGAGAAATTACATACCGTCAAAGACATCCTCCAGGGAAAAGAATCTATCCTTGCGGCGGCCAAGCGTCTGTCCGTTGAGTCATCTGCTGTCAGAGCTTGGATTGGCAGTTATAAAGGGAATGGGATCGATGCCTTTATACACACAAAGAACAAACACTATTCCCATGAATGTAAGGTTCAGGCGGTAACCGCTTATCTGAATCAGGAAGGTTCTCTGGCTGTTATCTGTCAAAGATTTGGATTGAGATCATCAACACAACTACGCACATGGATTAAGAGGTATAATAGTCATGAGAAACTAAAAACTTCTGGAACAGGAGGATTTTCTATCATGACGAAAGGCAGAAAAACAACATTTGATGAGCGAGTTGAAATTGTTCAGTATTGTATTGCCCATGACCATAATTACGCAGAGACTGCGGTAACGTACGATGTTTCCTACCAACAGGCACGCAGCTATACGCTGAAATACGAAGCCGGCGGTCTCGATGCCTTGCAGGATAATCGCGGAAAAAGAAAACCGGAAGACCAACTTA
>OLZG01000777.1_pt1 | contig 15115 bp, 8 predicted proteins | sample 1644401 | NCBI WGS metagenome assembly OLZG01 (sample SAMEA103958119, study PRJEB25191) | human gut metagenome | biome: human-associated habitat [ENVO:00009003]; feature: intestine environment [ENVO:2100002]; material: feces | place: Germany | collected 2013/2015
CAGCTTTCCGGCAATACCCGGCGTATGCTTCATATTTTCACCTACAATAGCTACCGTAGCCAGGTTCTTCTCCGCCTGTATCGGAGAAATCTCACCCATTTCAATCTCTTTGGCAAACTCCTCGTTCAGCACTTCACATGCCAGATCGGCATCCGCATTACGCACACCGATAGAGGTAGAATTCTCCGAAGATGCCTGAGATACAAGGAACACACTGATACCATTCTTTGCCAAAGCCTTGAAGATACGATAGTTCACACCAATCACGCCCACCATACCGAGCCCCTGCACCGTTATCAGGCTCGTATCGTTAATGGACGAAATACCTTTAATGGCTTTGCTCTGCGGATTGGAAACCTCTTGCTTGATAACGGTTCCCGCTCCTTCGGGATTGAAAGTATTCTTTATTATAATAGGTATGTTCTTATGGCAAACCGGATAAATGGTAGGCGGATACACCACTTTAGCCCCGAAATTACAAAGCTCCGTAGCCTCTACATAGCTCAGCTCATTAATAGTGTAGGCAGTGGAAATCACACGCGGGTCGGCGGTCATGAAACCATCCACATCCGTCCAGATTTCCAATTGGTCGGCATCCAATGCCGCCGCAATAACCGAAGCTGTATAATCGGAACCACCACGACCCAGGTTCGTAACATCTCCCGTCACCTTATCAGTAGAGATGAAACCCGGAACCAACGCACGCTTCGGCAAAGTGCTGAATGTTTCACGAATCAATTCATTCGTCAACTCGGTATCCAATACATACTTGGAGTGCTTCTTTTCAGTTTTGATGAACTTGCGTGAATCAAACCATTCGGCTCCTGTCAACTCTGCAACGATAATGGATGATAAACGCTCGCCATAGCTGACAATCGTATCGGAGGTCTTTTGCGAAAGGTCCTTTATCAGATAAATACCCTGGAAAATATCTTTCAGTTCATTGAGCAATTCACCGATCTGGCGTTGCAGTTCCACTTGCCCCTCACCAGCAGGAATCACTTCTTTAATCATTTCCACATGGCGGTAAACAATTTCGCGAAACTCATTTTCGTAAGCAGCATCACCGGCAGCCGCCATTTTCGACGTGTTTATCAGCTTGTCTGTGATGCCCCCCAGCGCGGAAACCACCACAATTACCGGTTCTTCTACTGCTTCTACAATTCTCTTGACGCTCAAAATACTGTTCGTTCCGCCGAATTTTATTACTTTCATATCCTTTATTACTATTGATAAGGTTGATACAATGTGTCGGAAACAGGACGTATATACCTGTATTGACTTGAATTAAATAAGAAAAACTGCTGAAAAATAGTGTAACACGTAGAAACACAAATACTATCCATTAACCCCTAAGGGTCATGGTCATGCACATGGATGTGACTGTATGTTGATAGTACTTGTTCATACTCTCTGTTTCTTTCATTATTGATAAGTGTCGCAAAAGTAATAATAAAAACATTCAATCTATCACATTTTGTGGTTTTTTTGTAATAAAAATATAGAAAGGCCTCAAAAGAGGCAGAAATATGCAAAAGAGCGAAGTGTCATTTTCACACATAACCATACAATATTCCACTATCAGCGGCACAGTTTTATAACATTTTGATATTAAATCCAAGATATATCATTATATTTGCACTAAATTATCGTAAGAGAATGCATATGAGTCCAAATATAACTTCCATTTTGCTAATCTATACCGGTGGAACCATCGGAATGATAGAAAACCCCGAAACGGGTGCTTTAGAGAATTTCAATCTCGAGCAGCTGAAAAAGCACGTACCGGAACTGCAAAATTTCACATTCCATATCGATACTTACCAGTTCGATCCTCCGATGGACTCTTCGGATATGGACCCGGAAGCTTGGCGCAAACTGGTACATATCATTAGTGACCATTACGATAGATACACAGGTTTTGTAATTCTGCACGGCACGGATACGATGGCATATACCGCATCTGCCCTTAGCTTTATGTTAGAAGGGTTGAGCAAACCTGTCATCCTCACCGGCTCACAACTCCCTATCGGAGTACTCCGCACGGACGGAAAAGAAAACCTTCTTACCAGTCTTGAAATAGCCAGTGCACGTGATGCAAAAGGCAATCCGCTTGTACCCGAAGTCTGCATCTTTTTTGAGAATCACCTGATGCGCGGCAATCGTACCATCAAGATGAATGCAGAGAACTTCAATGCATTCCGTTCATTCAACTATCCCTCATTGGCCCATGCAGGCATCCACATCAAATATGACGCCCACATCATCCGCCGTCCTGATCCGACGCGTCCCATGAAGCCTCATTACCTGTTCGATACCAATGTGGTTATGCTCACTCTTTTTCCCGGTATCCAGGAAAGCATCATCAATTCTGTTCTCCATGTCCCGGGTCTGAAAGCGGTTGTACTCAAAACATTCGGTTCTGGAAATGCTCTTCAGAAGGAATGGTTCATCCGCCAACTGAAGGACGCCACAGAACGTGGCATCATTATTGTTAACATCACTCAATGCCAACGTGGAGTAGTCGAAATGGGACGTTACGAAACCGGACTGAAATTGCTGCAAGCAGGCGTCATCAGCGGATACGACAGTACTCCCGAATGTGCAGTAACCAAACTTATGTTCCTCCTTGGCCATGGTCTCAATCAAGCCGAAATCCGCTACCGGATGAACTCTGATCTTGCGGGAGAAATCACTAAATAGCAGATAAAAAATATTCAATCTAAAATCAACGGGTTATAGTCAATAAAACATTTTTTATTGACTATAACCCGCTTTATTTTGCATATCTCAAAAAAATCACTGGATAAAATTTACAAGTTCTCCATTTATATATATCATACTCATTTTTAATAAATAAAGCATCTTATTGAAACAAAAAAACAACTTTTTTGTTATTATATCAAATTTATCGTTATCTTTGTGGCGAGAATATGCAAGATATGCACATTTTCGACAGTTAATTAATAAAAAATAAGCTATAATTCATATATATTATTCTATCAAGTATGAGACTAATTAACCGATTATCAGTAATGGCTACTGTGGTAAGCACCATATTTTTAGCCAGTTGCGCGGGTGACGTGTACGATCCCAGTAAGGAACCGCAGGCACCTCCAGCAGAAAATCCTTTCGGGGAAGGCTTTGCAGCCCCGGATGGCTTTGGTTGGACTATGATTACCCCAGTAAAGCTCAATATTGAGGTAAAGGACGACTTCAATGGTCAGTACAAGTACTTGATTGAAGTATTCACCACCAATCCATTGCATGATAAAAATGCAACGCCAATTGCAGCAGGTGTAACAAACGGGAACACAAGTTACATCACAGAAATCAATGTACCTACAGCCATTGAGAAACTATACATTCGTCAGACCGACCCGAAGCAACGGAAAGAAGTGTACGCACGTACAGTTCCCGAGAATGGCGGCTCAATGAATTGCAAGTTGTACTATACCGGAGTTGACACAAGAGCTACAGGAAATACAGGTTCAGCATTCGAAGCCGCCAAACGAGCAGGCTTCATAGAACCAAGCCATAAGGACAGCGAAGATATCAAGCCTCTCTATGATGAAACAAAAATAATACCTGAAGTACCCGCGGTTTCAGACGGTTATGTTCAGTATAATCCGGGAGCTTTGAACGCCGGAGCTAAATTCATTATCGGAACGGAATACACAGATGACGTTCCTTTCAAAGACAATATACGAGTTTACGAAAGCAGCGGCAGAGCAACTGTATTTGTTCAAGGAGTATGGGATTTGTCTGCATCGGGTAAAAAGCTAACCTCCAGACTTGATATTTATGTGATGAATGGCGGTAAGATAATTGGTTCAAAAGACATCACAATCGATGCCCAAAACACCCTTACTATTCAAAGTGGAGGAAGTGTTGAATCCCAAGGCGGCATCTTCTATTTAGGATGTCCAGCCAAAATCTACGGCTCCATTAATGCAACAAACGTAAAGGTAAATATTGGCACACCTGAAATATATATTGGTGAAAACGGAAGTATTAAAGCTACAGAAACAGGCTATTTCAATAGTGCTCAAGTATTTAACTACGGTGTATTAAGCGCGGGTAAACTTGAATTTATAAAAACTACCGTACTAAATAAATCATATATAGAAAATTGCGAAGATATCCTGATCAACGGTAGTCAGATATCCAACTATGGTGATGTGAAATTCAATGGAACACTTGCAACCAATAACAATACAGGTACGGCAAGTTTCATCAATCATTACCAAGCCACTTTGGCAGGATCAACATGGAACAATGGCGCTTCAGTTTATAACGATGGACTTGTTCAACTTACTGATTTCTATAACACAGCAGTAGGTGATATATATAATAGCTGTGCATTTATCATCAGAAATGAATTTACTTTCGTTAATTTAATTTTGGATAATGGATCTATTACAAGTGATTGGAGTCAAACAGCAAACGAATGGCTACCTGTTCCGACCATCACCTGTAATCAAAAGGTTGATGCCAAAATGAGAAACAGCTCAATCATAAAAGCTGATAATTTCATTTTAGGCAATGCACCCAACAACATCGTTGGCGAACAAGGTGAAATATCCATGATAAAAATTCGTCAGCTCACACTAAAAAACAACGGAAAAACCAGTATTAGTGGAAATTTAGTATTTGAGAGGGAAGATACAAACGAATATCGACAGCTTGACGTTACATGTGCTACCACCGGTTACGATGAATCCAAACATTCCATCGAATCTTGTAGCGGTATAATCAACGGTGGCAACGAAGGTGGTGACCCAAGTGATCCGGAATTCCCGATCATCGTTGAAGATGCAACCAACTATACTTTTGCATTCGAAGACAATTGGCCCACTTACGGTGACTTTGATTTGAATGACATTGTAGCCACTATCGATAAAGTAACTTTTGCCCAGCATGAAGACGGCTCTGTAGGAACATACACACTCAACGGAACCTTACAAGCTGTAGGTGCCAGCAAGAAACTCGGTTTAGGCATTCAGTTCCTGGGATTTGCAGCTTCCAATGTTGTAGAGCTGAAAGGTATCGTAGAAGGTGTCACAAGTAATTCCACTCCATTGAGTTTTGAAGCCAATCAAAGCAATCCTGTAATCATCATTTGCAATGATGCGCACCGCTTCATAGGCAATTCAGAAAATGACAGGAGTTATGTCAATACCCTTGCAAATAACAGCAACAATAAGAACGGCGCTAAATTTGAAATATCCATAGAGTTCAGAAAAGGTGCAGTGCAACCCAAGGATCTCAATATCAACCAGCTTGATGTATTTGCTATTTCTAAAGAAGCAGACACCAAAACTAAGCGTATAGAAATACACATAGCCGGTCATGCACCTACCGACCTGGGCAACACCAAGTTGTTCGGACAAGGAAACGACCAATCTTCTGTAGAAGAGCAACGTTATTACCTGAGCTCTGAAAACTTAGCATGGGGGATTGTTATTCCAACAGATTTTGCATGGCCTTTAGAATACAAGAACATCAAAGATGTATACACAGACTTTGTTAGTTGGGTAACCACCGGCGGCAAAGAAAACAAAGATTGGTACAATAACCACAATGGCCAGGTATTCAAAAAATAGTTTAAATATTCCCTAATACAAAAAGCCGGTGAATACCTTTATTCATCGGCTTTTTCAGTAATATGAGAGGGTATCATTTCAAATACCCCATCATATAGTTAAAAGATACTAATGAGTTATCTTTTTAAAGCTTATAAAAGCTATTATTATCTTAATAGTCCGTATTTTTGTTATTAATCAAGCAAAACAAACAGATCATGGGAAGGAAGTTCAAGACAAATCATATTCTGCCAACTGCACTGATTTTATCATGTGCCCTGTTAGGTAGTTGTGAGAAAAACTCATTCGACCCCGAAAAAGTAAAAGCGACTTACGAAGATAAATTTCCGGTAAAGGACATCGACCCCAACATGAATTGGAAGATGACGAATATGATTTCAGTCAACATATCCGTTTATGAAGACACAGGTGTCGATTATTCCATCCGTATTTATGACGCTGATCCCTTAGAAGTAAACAGTTCCGCGAAAGTCCTGGCAAAAGGTACCGCTAATGATAAACTGCCTTTCACTACCCAAATGGATTGTCCAACTGCACTGACTGAAGTTTATGTTTGCCGCACAGATGCCGCCAATCGCAACGTGGTAAAAGTCGCAACAATAAGCAACGGTACACTAAATGTAACTTTCGGAACTTCACCGACCACACGTACCTTTACCCGCGCTGTAAACAACAGTATCACCACTTATGAGCCAGAACGTTCTGAGTCAGAAGTACAGGCACTAATCCCCCAAGCCGCTGTTATCACGGTAGATGACGCTAACAAATGGGAATTTTTCCAAAGTGGGAAAGCATACATTATCCCTGAAGCGACCACTTATAAAGGCCCTATAAACAAACATCTCAACGACGGAAAACCGGCAACAATCATTATTGCAGGGAAATGGATTCCTACCAACATGGATATAGAAAAGGGCTATGACGTATGCGTCATGAATGGTGGAGAAATTTCTATTCCTGATAATCAAACCTTATCTATCAAAAACAACAGCCGTCTGTTCATTTACAAAGGTGGAAAAGTCAGCGGTGAAAAGATAGACTTGACCAACGGATCGGCAGGACAATATAACTATAATGCAGGAACCATTGAATTAGAAAATTTAAATATATCCACACCAGGATGTACCTTCTACAACTGTGGCACTGTAAAAGTTGACAAATTGAACATAAATAACAGAGGCACCAAATTCGTCAACCAAGGTAAGACGGAAATAGAAGAAACGTATACCCAAACCACCATTGAAAACGGCTGTTTTCTTACGGTTGAAAAATTTACGGGTTTATCTTTAGTATTGGGTGACAACTGCTATACTAAAATAGAAGAGTTCAATCCGCAGTGGGATACCGAAGTTAGCCTTGGAGCAAATACAATACTCACTATTGAAGAAGGCAAATTTGGTAAAACAAGGTTTAAAGGAACAGCAAAGCCCTCTCTCGTTAAGATCGAGGAAATTAAAGAAGTTAACCAAATGACAAGTGAAGGTGCTGTCTACTACGAAATAAAAGAACATGAAGGAGACAAGTACAAACAGTTTGTAAAATGCCTGACCAATACAGGCAGTACTATTTCCAAATGGGGAGAATCCCCCGTTGTTATTCCCGAAGGAGACTGCACGGGTGAGGGTAATAACCCAGGAGAAGGTAGTGAAACTCCTTCCGGTCCGATACCCTATACATATGTCTTCGAAGACAATTTCCCCTTGGTGGGCGACTATGACTTCAACGACGTCGTATTGGATGTCTCAATCAATCACGACCGCAGTAGTGACAACAAGATAACAACTACGAATATTGACATCACCCTCGCAGCAGCCGGAGCAACCAAAACCATTGGGGCCGGTTTACGGTTGGTGAATGTAGATAGAGCCGCCATTGCAAACATCAGCTATGAAGGAGATGTAAACCGATTCCAGAACACGTTATCCGGTTCTGTATTAGCCAACGTCAACTTTGAAGATGGTATGGTAATTCCTCTCTTCGGAAATGTGCATAGTGTATTCGGTGTCACTCCCGGCACTATGATCAATACGGGGATTGCAACAGCCCCCACATATACATATAAAATAAAGATTGAACAGAGCAATGCCTACCAACGTGAGTCTCCGGTAATATCCAAAGACAATCTCGATTTTTTCATTGCTTATAAGTTCAGAAGTATGCAGCAACGTATGGAAGTGCATCTTTACGAATTCTGGGATTATGGCGCCACCAAGGGAGGAACCGTACAGAAAGAAAATCTTGAGTTAGCAGGTAACAATACATGGGCTATTTGTGTACCCAATTTCTGTTATCCAAAAGAAAGTGTCAACATTAGTACAACAGACGGTAATTGCGCATACCCTCTATTTTTGAAGTGGGCCCAAAACCGCACACCTGAAAATGAGGATTGGCATCTCCACCCTAACGAAAAGAATGTTTACAGATAAAGAATAACCATATTATAAATAACAGGTATAGAATATTATAAATTACAATAATGAAACAGATCTTATTAGTAGATGACAAAGCCTCCATAGGCAAAGTGCTCTCGATGTATTTAGGAAAAGAGTATGACCTTGTGTATTGCGAAGACCCTCTGAAAGCTATCGAATGGTTGCATGAAGGTAATGAGCCGAACTTAATTATATCCGATATCCGTATGCCGAAAATGACCGGCTCGGAGTTTTTAAGTTACCTCAAAAGCAATGAGCTATTCAAGCATATTCCGGTTATGATGCTTTCCAGTGAAGAGAGCACCACCGAACGCATCCGTTTGCTTGAAGAAGGAGCAGTCGATTATATTCTGAAGCCTTTCAATCCCATGGAATTGAAAGTGCGCTTACAGAAGTTTCTCTAATTGACCAAAAGACGTAAAAGGATATGTTATACTACATCTATATCGGAAATAACCGGATTATCATCGACCATCTGAGCAAAGTCACAGGTGGTATGTTTGTTGCCGTTTCCTCTTCCCAGAAAGCGGCAAAAGTCATTGACGGTATTCGCGAACGCTATAACATATCCATCCTTTACGAACAAACAGATGTTCGGGAAGCAGACTGTATTGAGATCACTTATCTGCGTAAACGTTATCCCCGGGTCTATATCACTCTTATCACCGAAGCATTAGAACCCGAACACAGAAAATCTTACTTGCAGGCAGGCGTTAACAATACACTTCCTCCACATGCCGAAGAAAACAGTATTCAACACATGAATGCATATCTCAAGGCACGCAAAGAGAGTAAACTAAAAGAGTTCAGCGAAACACATCGTAAGGTGTTGAATACATTCCGTCTTCCTATGTGGAAACGCACATTCGATATTCTCTTTGCAGGAACTGCTGTTATTATACTTTCTCCAATATTGATAGGCACCGCTATTGCTATCCGCATGGAAAGCAAGGGAAAAGTTATCTATAAATCGCAGCGTGTTGGTTCTAATTATCAGATTTTCGATTTTCTGAAATTCCGTTCCATGTATACCAATGCGGACAAGCGATTGAAAGAGTTGAATGCCTTAAATCAATATCAGATTGAAGAGGTTGAAAGTTCGGACGAAGGTCCTGAAATTCGTTTTGATGATCTGGCCGGTACACCGGACGAAGAAGAGACCTTATTGATTTCGGATGACTTTGTGGTTTCGGAACAAGATTTCCTGAAGCAAAAAGAGAAAGCTAAAAACAATACATTCGTAAAACTGGAGAATGACCCGCGCGTGACACGCGTCGGTCGCTTTATCCGTAAATACAGTATCGATGAATTACCACAGTTATTCAATATACTGAAAGGAGATATGAGTATTGTAGGTAATCGTCCTCTCCCACTCTACGAAGCTGAACAGCTGACCAGCGATGCCTATATAGACCGCTTCATGGCTCCGGCAGGATTGACAGGATTGTGGCAAGTAGAAAAACGAGGTGGTGCTGGTAAGTTGTCAGCGGAAGAACGGAAACAATTGGATATCAAATATGCAAGGGATTTTTCGTTTTGGTTGGACATGAAGATTATCTTTAAGACGCTGACAGCGTTTGTACAAAAAGAGAATGTATAATTGCAATATTAACCATGTATAGCAAATAAAAAAATGATAAGAAGATATATTACACTCATTTACTGTAGCGCAACTCTTTCGGGATTGTTTGCTCTTCCCACAGCCGTTGTTGCCCAAGAACAGACAATGACGCGCGAAGAACGTATAAAAGCTCTAGAGCGTTTAAAGATGGAAGATGCACGCTGGGAAACAGTTACTGTGATGCAAACAGGAAAAGAGGTACCTCTTGAAATTGAAAATTTGGAATTACCCCCGTTATCGATTTTTTTAGATGCTGTAATAGAAAATGCTACGGTAAGACGAGCACAATCACAAGTGGAGCAACAAAAGAATGAGTATCGCATTGAAAAGCGTAATTGGTGGAACTATTTTCGATTAAATGGTAGCTATGCATTTGGTCGCTTCAACAGCCTAAACGAAAATAGCGAGACACTCGTTGATTGGTATCAATCGACAAGTGTTGGTACACGCCATACATTTAATTTAGGGGCTAGTATAAGTATAGGCCTGGGTGATCTGTTCAATCGTCCATTAAAGCTAAAAAATTATCGTTATAATATAGAACAATTACAATATACTCAGGATGAAGTAATGGAGGAGCGTAAGCTAAGAGTACTGGAAGCCTATAATGCTGTAACAGAACAGCTTGCCACGATTAAAGCGAAAGCAGAGACAGCAGCATTATACAATGCGCAAATGAAAATATCTGAAAACAATTTCATCCAAGGAAAAATTGATATTATCTCCCTATCCCTAGAACGTGCGCGCAGAACCGGCGCTGTTACTAATTACGAACAAAGTCGTGTAGCCCTGCATAACTCAATTGTTTTACTCGAGATGCTAACCAACGTAAGAATTATAAAAGAATAGTAAATGCCTGATATAATGTTATTCATATCACAATTTTTCTACCGCATCCGCTATTGGCTGTTGTGGGGAACTTTGTTTGTCACAGGGTTGGTAATATACTTTACCCAATTCCTCCCTTATAGTTATACTGTAAAAAGTAGCCTCTACGCAGGTATCACTAATTCTACATCCTTGGATGGTGCCTCTATAAATTTTAGCGTTGTTACGGCTACATTTGACAATCTCATCAGTATAGCTAAGTCTCGTGGAACTTTGGAAAAAGTTTCTCTCCGTTTATTAGCCAATTCACTAACCTATGGCGAAGAATGGAAAGACAACCAATACATCCAATCCAAACATTATCGCCAATTACTGCAAATGACTCCCAAAGAAGTTTTGGCATTGGTGGACAGAAAAGATGTAGAAAAAACATTAGCTAATCTCACTGCTTATCGTAAAGAAGCCAATAATAATTTTGTATATTCAATATTCAATCGTCCTGTTGCATTTTACAGTGCAACAGCTTTAGATGGCATTAATATTAGACGCGTAAACAATAGTGACATACTCGAAATCTCATACACTTCTGCTGATCCCGGAATAACTCAAAAAACAGTTAGTATTTTAATTGATGAATTAATCAAGGCTTATGAAATTCTTCGTTTTAAATCAACCAACGATGTCATTGCATATTTTGAAGAACAGGTACGTCTTGCTAAAATAAAATTAAATGAGGAAGAAGATGACTTAATGAAATATAATGTACAGGAACGTGTCATCAATTATGGAGAGGAAACAAAGTCACTAGCTGGAACTCGCTATGAAGTTGAGGATCGCTTAGAAGAAGCAGAACGTATTTATGAAGGTGCCATAGCTCTCCGAAAAATGTTGGATGAGAAAATGGATATTCGCGCTCAAATTATTCGTAATAACACTAACTTACTACAAGAGCTCAACAAAGTCAGTATGTTGAATCAAAGTATTATGGAACAAGAAATTTTCATATCAGATCGAAATGAGAATAAGAAATTACAGAAAGAAAAAGAAGCATTAAGAAAGGCAGAAAATAAAATCAGTCATATTTCGGACAATTTAAACGAATTCAACTTCACCAAAGAAGGCGTAGGTATTGAAGATATGGTAACCGAATGGTTAGCTGCATTGGTCAATGAAGCAAAAGCTAAAGCTGAGCTCGACGTTTTGAAAAGACGACAGCAAGATATATTTGATCAATATAGCCACATGTCTCCTATAGGCACACAGATCAGCCGTAAAGAACGTGCAATTGGTATAGCTGAAGATAATTATCGTACTCAGCTCAGTGGATTGGCTGATGCTAATCTTCGTTTAAAAAATATAGAAATGAGTACCAGTAATCTACAAACAGTTGCTCCTCCTGCCTATCCATTAACTGATAATGGAAGAAAACGACTCATTTATATCCTTATAGCCTTTGCCGGAAGTTTTATATTTATAACTACATACTTCTTATTAATAGAGATATTAGATCGTACCTTACGTGATCCATATCGTAGCAGGCGACTCAGTGGTTTGCCTGTCATTGCGGCATTTAACGGAATCAGCAACCTAAAATACCGTGGTTTCTTAAAAGCTTGTAATCGTATGGCAGCCGCATATAGTTGTAATCGTTTAAATAAATATCTAAAAGTAGGACAACCTACTGTTATCAGCTTGCTAAGCGTCAACTCACGTGAAGGAAAGTCTTTCTTAGCCAAATATTTTATGGAACATTGGAAATCAGAAGGATTATGTGTACGCTTGGTTACTTACGATTACGACTTTGAAGTGGCAAACAAAAATTATGTACAAGCTCAACAACTTAGCGATTTTTGGGTACCCAATGAAGCAGAGCAGACTCCGGATATTATTTTGGTAGAATATCCCCCCATTAAAGATGCTGCCGTTCCCCTTTCCGTACTTCAAAAAGCAGATGTTAATTTACTTATAGCTAATGCATGCCGTTTATGGAGAAATAGCGACAATGCAACTTTAACTCCTATGAAAGAAGCGTTAAAAGATATTCCATTTATGCTTTATTTGAATAATGCTGATCGGGAAGTGGTAGAATCTTTCACGGGTGAACTGCCCCCTAAGATGCCAATGCATACTTTCTTCAGCCGATTGTCACAGCTGGGATTGACTTCACAAAAGAATGCGGTCAAGTAAATAAAAAAGATATGGCATATATTAATTCATACCCAATGCGGGGACTCCCCCCAAAGGCTCTGCTCCACCTCATGCTTGTTGTGGGGCTAGCAGTTTTTGTCTATGCCATAATTACACAAAACCTACTTGTGGCAACAGTAGTGATCTTCTCGCCGCTGGCTATCATTACCATAGGTTATGGATTACAAAAGCCTCGTTTTATTTACTTAATGTATGCTACTTACGCCTTCTTCTTCACAACTGTTTCTCGATATATTCGTCAGGAGAAGTTAAGTGTTGGGCTGGATATACTTTTAGTCTACATATTTATTGCCATCCTGTTCGCCAGTTATTATAAGAAAGCGAACATTAAACTAAGTAATGCTTTTAATCTGTTTACCATTAGCTATGTTGTATGGATATTATTCATTTTAATACAATTTACCAATCCAGGTATTCACTCTGAAGGGATAACCGAAGGTATACGAATATGGATTTTAAGGACATTGATGCTATATATTGTCGCGTCTATTGTTTCCAACACTCCTAAAATGTTAAGAAATAGTTTAATAGTGATAGGAATCTTCATTATAATCGCTTTCTTAAAAGTACTTTACCAGAAATATGTCGGTTTTGATTTTGCTGAAAAACGTTGGCTATACATAGACAGGGCAGCAACTACACACATTCTAAGCACAGGAATACGTTATTTTTCATACTTTACAGATGCGGCCAATTTCGGAACATGTATGGGGGGAGTAGCTATTGCATATTCCATTATTGGACTAAATACACGGAATCGTCGGTTGGCAATATTCTATTTTAGCATAGCTGTAATGGGCGCAATTGGTATGTTATTGTCCGGTACCCGCGGAGCACTTGCTGTTCCTGTTACAGGACTAGCTCTTTTTTGCCTGATCTGCAAGAGTCTTCGTACTTTTACAATTTCCGCAGGTGTTAGTATCGCCTTATTCTTCTTCTTCGCATTTACTGACATAGGTAACAGCAATCAATTCATTCGTCGTGCACGTACGGCTTTTCGTCCTGCCAAAGACGCTTCCTTTAATGTTCGTGTAGAAAATCGTAAGGAAATAGCGCTATATTTACAGAAGCATCCGTGGGGAGTTGGATTGACGGAAGATATTCCTAAAATGTGGGCACAAGGTGACACTTACATTGAGGGAACTTTACCTCCTGACTCTTATTTCGTAAGAATATGGATAGAAACCGGAATAGTTGGAGTAATACTTTTGATTTCAATATATGCAGTAGTGTTATTGCGATGTTGCTACATTGTAATGTTTCGCGTTCGCAACAAGGAACTACGGCAAACCCTTGCCGCATTTACGTGTGCCACATTCGGTATTTTAATCAGCGGTTATACAGGGGAAGCTCCCGGTATGCCTCCTACAAATTTTTTGATAGCCGCCATGATAGCTTTTATTATGAACGGCACATACATAGACAATCAAATTACTCAAAAAAGATTAGAAACTTAAAAACAGTAAATAAACATTATGGGCGATATTTTTTCCATATTTAATCCCGATTGGTGGGCCGATGAGAACAATAATGCTTTGCAAATAGCAGATGCGATCTTGTTCTTATTACTAAGCATTCCAGTATTGTACCTTTTCATCTGTGCACTTTTTTCGTTAGGAAAGTACAAGAATCCTTATCCTCCTGCAAAAGTACAGCACCGTTTTCTTGTATTATTCACAGTGTTACGCAATGGCAAGGAAGTTATTCAATCTATAAACCATTTCCTAGACACACAGCTATATCCACGGGACAAATATGACATAGCCATTGCAGCTACTCAATTGCCTGAAGAAGATCTTGTTACTTTACTTCAAATGCCAGTCAATATCGTTGTTCCCGACAAAGAGCAATGTACCAAAGTCTATGCCATTCAACAGGTTATGGAACGTTATTCTCCTGCAGAATATGATATGGTTATTATCTTCAATTCAGATAATCGAATCGTACCCAATGCTCTGAATCTATTCAACAATGCATATTATTCTGGATGTGATGCTATCCAAGCACATCGTATGACGGAAAACCTAACTACCAGTATTGCCGTACTCAACGCTACTAGTGAAGAAATCAATAATAATATATTTCGTAAAGCCCATACTCGTATGGGATTCTCTGCAGCATTAATAGGGTCAGCAATGGCATTTGATTTTGCTATGTTTCACGAGATTGCACCTAAATTAAAAGGTTCTGATCTGAGTAAAGCAATGGAAACAGCGCTTTTAAAACAGAATATTTATACAGAATACATGGCAGAAGTGGTCTGTTACAGCAAGAAAGCAGAAAGTACTAACGGATATGAAGCTCAGCGCATTGGCTGGTTACGTTCACAATATAGTAGTACAATATTAGCTTTGAAAAGTTTGCCTATTACCTTGTTGAGAGGTGAGTGGGACTATGCTCTCAAACTGTTCCAATGGTTA
>OLZG01000786.1_pt1 | contig 14952 bp, 15 predicted proteins | sample 1644401 | NCBI WGS metagenome assembly OLZG01 (sample SAMEA103958119, study PRJEB25191) | human gut metagenome | biome: human-associated habitat [ENVO:00009003]; feature: intestine environment [ENVO:2100002]; material: feces | place: Germany | collected 2013/2015
ACGGCGGCGGGCGCCCTTCGCGCTACGTGCCGGGGAGCGTGGCTTCCGGAAGCCGGTACCGCGGAACCGCCAATTCGGGTTACAGGAACGGTACGACCACTTCGCGCGGGGGCAACTCGGGCAGCGGCAGGACGTATTACCAGAGCGGCGGACGCAACAACCGCAACAGTTCGGTTTACAACGGCGGCAGCAACCGCAATAACAACAATAACTCCTGGAACAACAACTCGTGGAATAACAACCGCAACAACAGCAACTCGGGGCGTTCGTCCTACGACAGCGGGTCGCGCAGCAGCAGTTACAACAGCGGCAGCAGCTTCGGCGGGTCACGCGGCGGTTCGTCGGGGGGCGGTTACAGCGGTGGCGGCGGGTCGCGCGGCGGCAGTTCGTCGGGTGGAAGCCGCGGTTACGGCGGGCGTTAGTCAACGATAAAACAGAGATAGTCTATGAAACGTAAGATCATGATATGGCTTGCGGCCTGTGTGGCCGCAGCGCCGTTGCAGGCTCAGAACCTTGAATTCGGGGGCCTGACGTACAACAATGACCTGATGATGTCCACCGATTTCGCCGCGCTTTCCCGGTCGCATCCGTTCGGTACGGCGCGCGTGATGGGGATGGGCGGGGCTTTCACTTCGCTGGGCGCCGACCTTTCGTCGATGTCGATCAATCCGGCCGGGTTGGGTATGTTCCGCCGCAACGAGTTCTCACTCACGCCGCTGCTGTCGGTCGCCCATGGCCAAACGCAGGGCGCGCCGTCGTGGGTGGGCAATAACAAGACCCGCTTCGCTTTTGCCAACGTCGGTGTGGCGCTCAATGTTTTCGAGAGTCCGGCCAGCCCGCTCACGAGCCTTACGCTCGGTATCGGCATGAACCGTATCGCGGATTTCAATACCCGCTTCGTTCTCCTCGGAGTCGCGTTACGACCCTTCGAAGCCCGACCAGCTGATGCCGACCATCGCCGATGTCTTCGGGCAGCAGCTCGGGCAGGACGGGATTTTCCCGGATAAGGACGGTAATCTGGGCTACAATTACAATCCCTGGTACTGGCCGGCTATCCTCGGCTATAACGGCTATCTGATCAGCGACGTAGGCGGGCAGTGGGTGCCCGACTGCATCGGCCGCAACGCTTCGGTACGGCACTCGATGGATGTCGTGAGCCAGGGCTCGATCAACGAATTCTCCGTTTCGATGGGGGCCAATTTCAACAATATTGTTTATGTCGGAGCCACGATCGGCATACGCAGCGTCTACAAGAAGGTGGGCATGACCTATCAGGAAGAGTATGGTTATTTCGATGCCGCCGGAAATTCCGCGAATGCGGTCGACAAGAACGGTACTCCGCTCAATGCGCAGCTCGATTACATGAGCCTCTATCAGGAATCGAAGATCGACGGCAGCGGCGTGGATTTCAAACTGGGTGTCATCGTGCGCCCCGTGGCCGGCCTGCGTGTGGGTGTGGCGTTCCATACGCCGACCTACTACTGGCTCGACCGCAGTTACCGTGCCGACATCGAATCGCACCTGATCAATAATAAAACGGAAGACGACCAGTATAATTTCGATTCTACGCCGCGGCAGGACGATATCGGCGGCAACAGCTGGGATTTCGTGTCGCCTTCGCGGCTGTTGTTCGGCGCTTCGTACACGTTCGGCAACTTCGCCATCGTGTCGGTCGACTACGAACGCGAGTGGTACAACGGCATCCGTGTGAAGAACGTGCCCGAAGGCGCCGATTTCCACCCCGAAGCGTACAAGGCCGAGTTCAAGAATAATTACAAAGGTACGAATACCCTGCGGGCAGGCGTCGAAGTGCGTCCCCTGCCGATCTTTGCCGTGCGCCTGGGCGGCGGTTACACCGATTCGATGTTCAAGGACAGGCAGCAGTATTACAATTCGCCGAGCGTCTACGAGAGCTACTACATTACGGGCGGCCTCGGGATCAACCTCGGGCGTAATACGGTGCTGGACGTGGCCTACCAGAACGTGACCGAGAAACAGACGCCCTACGAGCTTTTTTTCAGCAAATACCAGAACGGCGGCGAGATGAAGACTTACAGCGGCCTGTACGATACCAAACAGACGCGTCATTATATCTCGATGACGCTCGGCTTCCGCTTCTGAGGCTTTGCCTGCCAATATAAAGGTTCGTCCGTGTGACGAACCTTTATTTTTTTATTATATTTGCAGGCTGATACAAAATAAAAAACAAAGATATATGGCAAAGGAACTCAAAGACCTCACGAAGTCGGACGAGAACTACTCGCAATGGTACAACGACCTGGTCGTGAAGGCCGGGCTGGCCGAAAACTCGGCCGTACGCGGATGTATGGTCATCAAACCCTACGGCTATGCCATTTGGGAGAAGATGCACGATGCGCTGGACAAGATGTTCAAGGATACGGGGCATCAGAACGCCTATTTCCCGCTGTTCATCCCCAAGTCCTTCTTCTCGAAGGAGGCGCACCATGTCGAGGGCTTTGCCAAGGAGTGCGCCGTGGTGACGCACTACCGCCTGAAGAACGATCCCGAAGGCAAAGGTGTCGTGGTAGACCCCGATGCCAAGCTCGAAGAGGAGCTGATCGTGCGTCCCACGTCGGAGACCATCATCTGGAACACCTATAAAAACTGGATCCAGTCGTACCGCGACCTGCCGATCCTCTGCAACCAGTGGGCGAACGTCGTGCGCTGGGAGATGCGTACGCGCCTGTTCCTGCGTACTGCCGAGTTCCTATGGCAGGAGGGTCATACGGCGCATGCCACGCGCGAGGAGGCCGTCGAGGAGGCCGAAAAGATGATCCACGTATACCAAAAATTCGCCGAAGAGTGGATGTCGGTTCCCGTCATCGTCGGCCACAAGTCGCCCAACGAGCGTTTCGCGGGTGCCGAGGATACGCTGACCATCGAGGCGCTGATGCAGGACGGCAAGGCCCTCCAGAGCGGCACGTCGCACTTCCTGGGCCAAAACTTCGCCAAGGCATTCGACGTACAATACATCAACAAGGAGGGCAAACTCGAATACGTATGGGCCACTTCCTGGGGTGTTTCGACCCGTCTGATGGGAGCGCTCATCATGGCTCACTCGGATAACAACGGCCTGGTGCTGCCTCCGAAACTCGCCCCGATTCAGGTCGTCCTGATACCTATTTATAAAGGAGAGGAGCAGATGCGGCAGATCGTAGAACGTCTTCGCACCATCGCCGAAGAGCTCAAGTCGAAGGGACTCTCCGTGAAGATCGACGACCGCGACAACGTCCGCTCGGGCTTCAAGTTCGCCGAATACGAGCTCAAGGGCGTCCCCGTACGTCTGGCTCTCGGCCCCCGCGACTTGGAGAACGGCACGATCGAACTGGTCCGGCGCGATACGCTCGAAAAGGAAACCGTTCCCCAGGAGGGACTCACCGACCGGGTGGCATCCCTGATGGACGAAATCCAGCAGAATATTTTCCGCAAGGCGCTCGACTACCGCAATTCGATGATTACCAAAGTGGACACGTGGGACGAATTCGTCGATGTGCTGGAGAACAAGGGCGGCTTCATCTCGGCCCACTGGGACGGGACGGTCGAAACCGAAGTGGCGATCAAGGACGCTACGAAAGCCACGATCCGCTGTATCCCGATGGATGCGGTCGAGGAGGAGGGCAAATGCGTATTCAGCGGCAAACCGTCGCACCGCCGCGTACTTTTCGCCCGCAGCTACTAAACCGCTGTCGATACCGAATCATCACAACGAAGACGGATGCCATTCAGAGAAGTGTCCGTCTTCGTTTTTGCAGGAAACAGGTCATGAACTATCAGAACGATTCAATCCGCCGGCAGGACCGCCTGCTCGACCAACCGGAGGCGACGGAGCTGTTGCGGCGGGGCGAATACGGCATACTCTGCATGCAGCGTCCCGAAGGCGGCGGCTACGGAGTGCCCCTGAACTATGTCTGGGACGAAGCCGACGCGATCTACATCCACTGCGCCCCCGAAGGACGCAAGCTGCACTGCCTCCGGGAGTGCGACCGCGTCACTTTCTGCATCGTCGGCAAAACGCAGGTGCTGCCCGCGCGGTTTACGACCTTCTACGAAAGCATCCTGCTCGACTGCCGGGCCCGCACGGGGCTCACAGCGGAGGAACGTCGGAGGGCCCTGGACCATTTGATCGGCAAATATTCCCCGGAGTATAAGACAATCGGCAGGCAATATGTCGAAAAGTCTTTCCACCGGACAGAGATTATCCGGCTCGACATCCTGTCGTGGAGCGGAAAATGCAAGGATAACCTACATCCGGGTGCGACACCGCCCGGAGCAAACAGCAACCGGACATGAATCAACCCACGGAACGCACCCGAAAAATTTACCGGGTAACCTGGATCGGAATGGTCGTCAATATCGCCCTCTCCCTCCTGAAACTCGCGGCCGGCATCCTCGGCCGAAGCGGAGCCATGATCGCCGATGCCGTGCACTCGATATCGGACCTGGCGACCGATGTCATCGTGCTGATCTTCGCCCGGATCTCCTCCAAACCCGAAGACGCCGGCCACAACTACGGACACGGCAAGTACGAAACCCTGGCCTCCATCCTCATCAGCCTGGCCCTGATCGCCGTCGGCGGAGGCATTCTGGCCGACAGCATCCACAATATCCGTCTGGTATTGACCGGAGAAATAATCGGACGACCGGGCGCGATCGCCCTGATCGCCGCCGCAATTTCGATCGTCGCCAAAGAGGTCCTGTATCGCTATACCGTTCGTGTGGGACGTCAGACGGACAGTCCGAGCGTCGTAGCCAACGCCTGGCACCACCGCAGCGACGCACTTTCGTCGATCGGCACCATGACAGGTATCGGGCTCGCCTATTTTCTGGGCGATAAGTGGCGCATCGCCGACCCGATCGCGGCGCTCGTCGTGGCGGTTTTCATTTTCAAGATCGCGTTCGACCTGCTGCGAAGCGGCCTCGGAGAACTGCTCGAACATGCCCTTCCCGCCGCAACCGAGCAGGAGATACTGAACATCCTGACTCACTCGAAGGAGGTGACCGAACCGCACCATCTGCGCACACGCCGTATCGGAGCCACCGTCGCCATCGAAGCCCATATCCGCGTCGATCCTCGGATGAGCGTGCTCCGCTCCCATCAACTGACCGTCGATATCGAACGCCGGCTCAAAGAGCGATTCGGCCCCAATACGCTCATTTCCATTCATGTAGAACCGATCGAAACTGAAAAACTTTCATCTTCGGACTCGGAGAAAGATAAAAATATCTGATAGATTTTATTTTTGGCATAGTTATTGTTAATTCATCGATACCCTGCCGAAAAAATAGAAATCTAAAAAGTTTGTTTTTTGGGATAATTATTTCTACCTTTCCGACACAAAAGATGTCGAAACGGGTATCCGGCGCATCAAAAAACAGAAACTTAACAACTTAAAAGATTGCCTATCGAAACATTCTACTCTTAATAACTAATTCAGGAGAAAAGAGTATGAACATTCAAGTATTAAGCGACCAGCACTTGCTTAATAATTATCGTTCGGGTGATCAGAGTGCCATTTCCAAATTGATCGAGCGCCACAAGCGTCGGGTTCGGGACTATATTTACATGATGGTCAAGGACAACGACGTAGCGGACGACATCTTCCAGGAAACATTCATCAAAGTCATACGCGTCATCGACGAAGGCCGCTACACCGACAACGGCAAGTTCCTTTCGTGGGTTCTGCGTATCGCGCACAACCAGGTGATCGACCACTTCCGCGCCTGCAAGCAGAACAAGCAGGTCAATGAAAGCGAAAGCGGCTACAACGTACTGGGATCGCTGCGTTTCGCGGAAAAGACGATCGAAGATGAATTGATCTCCTCGCAAATCGAAAGCGACGTGCGCAACCTGATCGAACTGCTTCCGGAGGAGCAGCGCGAGGTGGTGATGATGCGCTACTACTCCGGTATGAGTTTCAAGGAGATCGCCGAGCAAACCGGCGTAAGCATCAACACAGCGCTGGGACGCATGCGCTATGCACTTATCAACCTGCGGCGCATGATTAGGGAAAAAGAACTTATTTTATCTTAATCCGTATGCAATAAAGCCCGGAGGCCACCGTTTCTTTAATGTAACGAAAGAAGAAATACTAAAAGGGCCTCCTATGATTGAAAACGACAAAACGGATACATCAAGGTCTATCTCCGACGAAGAACTGATGAAGAACGAAGTGATCGGCGACGATGCAGATCTGTATTATCTCGATTGCTATCTTTCGGACATTCTTGGAAAGGGATAATTTTAGGGTTAATTTTTGATGGGAGGAGGCGACAAGATATCTTGTCGCCTCCATTTTTTATACCGGTTTCATCCGACGACTACCGCCGGAGAGCCGCACGCCCACATCCTGTCACAACCCCTGCATCTCCTCGCGCGTGATATGCACCTCGACACCGCCCAGGGCATAGCATCCGATGTCGTAAGGATTATAGTAAAACGTAATGCCGTCCTCGGTCACTTCGAAATTCTCGGTCGTGGAAATGTATTCGGGAAAAAATCCCTGCGCCACCAGACCTTCGTCCCCCGTGACACCGAACTGTTCGTAAAGCTTGTTGCGGATCAACCCGATCAAAGCCTCCTGTCGTGCCGCATCGAACAAGTCGGACAAAGCCAGCTCATAACCACCCGCAATGGAATAATTATGGCAATTGATGCTGTACATACCGTGCGCACCGCCCGTATAGTTCGAACTCGAAATCGTATAGACCAGCAACGTATCCACCACACGGGCCTCGGACTCGACCGCCATCTCCATTTCGGTTTCCCACTGGGGTACCGACTCATCCAGGGTACCGATATACTCGTCCATGAACTGCCCGATAGACCAATCGACAGCCTCCTGCACCCCGCCCTGGAAATGCTCCAGTCCGAAGAAATAGAGCATATTGGATTCCTGGATCGCCTGCAATGCCGGAGCTTCGTCGGCATTGGCGATCGAGGTAAAGGCATACTGGAAGCGACAGGGTATTCCGCCGCGTACCGCTACGGTATCCGTCACCACGATATCGAATTGCGGCATCACGGTCTGCCGGCGGCACGATCCGAAAGTCAATCCGGCAAAAACAAGAAAAAGGAGAATCACACGTTTCATACGAATCCGAAATTTTTTCTAAACAAGATATAACGAATGTCCCATGCAGAACCGCATATAATCGGGTTATGCCCAAGTACATCCTATCTTCTACAAATGTACATAAAAAGACGGACGAACAAACGGCCCGAGAAAAAAACAACAGTTTTCACGAAAAAAAATTTGTAAATTCAAAACATCGTATTACCTTTGCAACACCAAATTTCAACGGTGGATTCATCTAAGGGTTAGGATACGTGCCTCTCACGCACGACATAGGGGTTCGAATCCCCTATCCACTACCAAGAGCGACTGTAATAGTCGCTTTTTTTATTACTGACTCTCCGGAGTAACGGGACAAGGGGAGGAGAACCCCATTCGAACAAACGGAGCAGCGAGACCCGGACGAACTCCGTTCGAGCCGCCGAGTCGTGACGTTTGAAGACAGGCGAAGCGAAATCAATTCCCTATCCACTACCGAAAACAACTGTAACAGGTCACTTTTTATTTTGCACTCCACGGCTCCGGTACAAAGACCGGGAATCCCGATTCGAACCGGATGCGCAACGGAGCAATGCAAAGACCGTTTATCTCGACGCAAGGCAGCGGCTCCCGATATAGAAGAAGCACACCTTGCCGTCCTTCGCCCACAACTCCTGCCCAAAAGTCGCCGAAATTAAAAACATTCCGAAATCCGATCGGCAAAAATCATAAATTTAAGATTAATGACCTGCACAAGCAATATTTCAGTTCAAACCGCTATCTTTGCAAGCGGATTAAATACATAATATATTTTTCGCATGCCCACCGTTTCGGTCATTGTTCCCAACTACTGTCATGCTCCCTATCTCGAGCAGCGTATCGAAAGTATTCTGCAACAAACGTTTCAGGACTTCGAACTGATTCTGCTCGACGATTGTTCGACAGACGGCAGCCGTGAAATTCTCGAACGATACCGCAATCACCCCAAAGTTTCCGGCATTTTCTATAATGAACGGAACAGCGGATCACCTTTCAAACAGTGGAAAAAGGGGTTGTCGAAAGCCACGGGCGATTACGTGTGGATCGCCGAAAGCGACGACTTTTCCTCTCCCTGTTTTCTGGAACGGTGCGTCCGGATTCTCGACACCCGTCCGGATTGCAGCATAGTTTTCACCAGCAGCTATATCGTCGATTCCCACTCCCGGACCATACGGGAGGAGGCGCCCGTCAAATACCCCAAACACAAGCAGATCCGATTCGGCAGCCGTTTCTTCCTCTACCGTTTTCTCTGCCCGAGGAACACCATCTACAACGCAGGAATGGCACTGGTGCGGCGCAGTGCGCTCCCCGCAGGCGACAATTACACCCAATACCGTTATTGCGGCGACTGGCTGTTCTGGATACAGATCGTATCGGGGGGGGGAAATGTCGTCTATCTTGCCGAACCCCTCAACTACTACCGGGTACATGACAGCAACACCACCGCAGAGTCGATAGCCACAGGACGCAAGCACATCGAAACGCTCCGCATCCTCGAAGAAACCTTCCGGCTCATAGACCCGCCCCTGATCTGCCGCCTCTCGATCGCGGGCAAACACCTGCTGCGGATCCGCAAAGCCGCCGGCAGCCACTGGAACGAGGAGCCCTATCTCTCGGTCCGCCTCGCCTGGCGGGAGCGCTACCGTCATCCCCGGATGATAATGTTCTGGCACAAGGTGTTCAAAGATCTTCCCCGCAGTTTCGCCCGCTAAATTCGCCGGGAATCGATCCGGCAACGACCGGACAGCCCTCTAAAAATACCGCATTGGAGCGATACTTCCCATTTCCGGATGCAAATTGCACCGGAAATGGGAAAAAAGAGTTATTTTTGTAAAGTTTAACCTTTACCCCGACACAAATGCTCATCACCGTCATCGTTCCGATTTACAACATGGAAGCCTACTTGTGCACCAGCCTGGACCGCCTGTTGCAGCAAAGTTTCCAGGATTACGAAATCCTGCTTATCGACGACGGCAGCAAGGACTCCTCGGGCGAAATCTGCGACCGCTATGCCAGGGAACACTCCCGGATCCGGGTCGTCCACAAACCCAACGGAGGATTGAGCACGGCCCGCAACGCGGGTATCGAACACGCCCGGGGCGAATACCTGACCTTCTGCGATCCCGACGACTGGGTCGATGCAGACTACCTGCAACAATTCGTCGAAGCAGGCATGGACGAACATACGCTGCCCGTGACAGGCATCCTGCAACACCGGGAAGGCAAATCGGACCGGCGGCTGACAGCGCCTGCCATGGACGTACAGGGCCAAGCCTGCACGGAAGCCATCGTCGCCCTGCGGCGGCACGACATGCTGGGATTCACCGTCAATAAATTGCTGGTCAAACGGATCATCGACGAGAACGGGCTCCGCTTCATCGAGGGGCTCTCGCACCGGGAAGACGAAATCTTCCTCCTGCAATACATTCCCCACGTTTCGCGCATCGTCATCAACGAAAAAACGCCCTACCACTACCGAGTCCTCGGCAGCGGCCTCTCCAAAAAACGCAAGCCGACGGAGCTGATTCTCCGTGTTTCCCGCCAGCTACACGACCTTTTCCTACAGGCCGCACCTACCCCGGAAGGGCGTTATGTCGCAGCCCGCATCCGGTTACAACAATGCTGCGAAGCGGTCGCGGCGTCGAAAACGAACGAGGAGCTGCATATTGCCGCGAAAGCGGCCCGCAATGCCCGCAAAGAGTATCTTTCGACCTTCGACCCCGCGTTTCTCACCGACCGCCGGGATCGGAAAGTCGCAGCCCGCAGCCGGTGGGTCTTCGCCCTCGGAGCTCTCTCCGGCAGGCTGCTTCGACGCCTCACCCGATTGATTCACATATAAACCCGCTGCATCATGTCGAAATACGATTACCTGATCGTCGGAGCCGGACTTTTCGGCGCAGTCGCAGCTTACCGGGCCGCACGGTCCGGTAAGAAAGCGCTGGTCATCGACCGACGGCCCCACACGGGCGGAAACGCTTACTGCGAGGAGCGCGAAGGCATCCGCGTCCACAAATACGGCGCCCACATCTTCCACACCTCCAACCGCGAAGTGTGGGAGTTCGTGAACCGCTTCGTCGAATTCAACAACTACATCAACTCCCCGGTGGCCAACTACAAGGGCAAGCTCTACAACCTGCCTTTCAACATGAACACTTTTTACGCCATGTGGGGCGTTACCACGCCCGCCCAGGCAGCGGAGATGATCGACCGTCAGCGTCACGAAGCAGGCATTTCGGAGCCCCGGAACCTCGAAGAACAGGCCATCTCGCTGGTCGGCATCGACATCTACGAACGGCTCGTGAAAGGTTACACCGAAAAACAGTGGGGACGCGACGCCACCCAACTGCCGGCATTCATCATCAAACGCCTGCCGGTGCGCTTCACCTTCGACAACAACTACTTCAACGACCGCTGGCAGGGTATCCCCATCGGCGGCTACAACAAACTCGTGGACGGATTGCTCGCAGGCGTCGAGGTGCGCTGCGACACCGATTTCTTCGCCGACCGCACGCACTGGGAAAGCCTCTGCGACCGCATCGTTTTCACGGGCCGCATCGACGAATACTACGATTTTAGACTCGGAGAGCTGGAGTACCGCTCGCTGCGCTTCGAACACGAAACGCTCGACACCCCCAACTATCAGGGCGTCGCCGTAATGAATTTCACCGAGCGCGAAATTCCCTACACCCGGATCATCGAACACAAGCATTTCGAACCGGGCGGCGATCAGCCCCGCACGATCATTACCCGGGAATACCCGGCCCCGTACGAACATGGAGCCGAGCCCTACTACCCCGTCAATGACCAGCGCAACACGAAACTTTACGAAAGCTACAAGGCGTTGGCCGACCGGGACCGGAAAGTCATCTTCGGCGGCCGACTCGGAGAATACCGCTACTACGACATGGACAAAGTGATCGAAAGCGCTCTCAAACTTACCCTTTAGAAAAATGAGCAAAACCGTCATCCTGGTCTGCGCCCACAAGCAGGACGCATGCCTCAAAACCCCGCCCTACCAGCCCGTTCAGGTCGGACGGGCTATTTCGCAAACGGAACTTCCGTTCGCCGTCGGCGACGACACGGGCGACAACATCAGCGACCGCAACCGCCACTACTGCGAACTCACGGCCCACTACTGGGCCTGGAAAAACCTGCACGACGCAGACTACATCGGGTTGAACCACTATCGCCGCTATTTCGACTTCGAAGGCGGTTCGGCCTGCTCGCTGCGGACGGTTCGCTCGGAAGCCTTCTTCTCGGCACCGCATCCGGTCCCCGACTTCGACCGCCTCTTCAGCCGCTGCGATATCGTCATGGCCCGGCCGAAGATCTATCCCTACAACCTCTACACGGATTATTGCAAGTGCCACATCGAAAGCGACCTGCTGACCGCACGGCAGGTGATCGCAGAAAAATATCCGGCCTACCTGCCGGATTTCGATCGGGTGTTCTTCCGCAACAACCGCCTCTCGCATTTCAACATGTTCGTCCTGCCGCGCGAGCGGTTCGAGGCTTACTCGGCATGGCTGTTCGATATTCTGTTCGAGGTGGAGCGGCGGATCGAGATTCAGGACGACCCCGTGCAGGGACGCGTGATGGGGTATTTGAGCGAACGGTTGCTCTCGGTATGGGTCCGGCACAACCGGCTGAAGATTTGCTACAAAACCGTTCTGATGGTCAATGACCAGAAGCGAAAAGGGCTGGGCAAGCACCTTTTCCATACGACGGTCAATACTCTGGCGTACTGGATCACTTATCCGCTGCGGCGCCGCTCGCCGCGCCGGGCAGCGGAATAATCTGCTGCCAGAAGCGCCACATCCGGGGCTTCGACCAGCTATGGCACCCCATCGGCAGGCGACTGCCGCACAAACGGTAGCAATAGCGGGGATTGGTGTCGAACGCGAACCGCAGCGCCTCCTCCTGCGAAGGATAACGAAACCCTTCGGGAACGACGGCCCAGAAAACATCCTCGTTGCCCAGGTGGTTGCCCATCGAGCAAAACCGCTCGATCTCGTCGCCGTACCTTTCGCAGGCGGCCCGGAAGCTCTCCACGCGGCGCAGCGAAAGACCTCCGTTTCCGATCTTCCCGTAGAGCGACTGCCGGATCATCCGGCCCGCCCGCTGTGCGCGGCGAAGCCTCCATCGCAGGTATTGCTTCAGAATCGGCAGATCATACACTTTGCGGCGGACCCAGGGAGCGGCCACACAGTCGTATCCCCTGCGGCACCAGTCGCCGAGTTCGTCCCGGAAAATCCAGGCGTCGGTATGGCAGATCAGGAGATATTCGTAATCGCGGAACAACTCGTAGAATCCGGCCGAAAGCATCATCCGGTTGTATCCCGCAATCCCGTTCTTGCGGCCCAGCCATTCGTCCGACACCTCCCGAACCGGCAGTCCGGAGAACTCACGCCGGATCGCCGAGCAATCCATACCGCAGGGAACCAAGAGTTCGACCGGATAATTTTCCTGTAACACCCCAACAGTCTGCCTCAACGACGCCCGTTCCCAGACGGTCAATTCCGGCCGATAAACAGGAACGACGACCACCACTTCCTTCTTATCCATACGCTATTTTTTCAAATAATTTACAACGGCATCGGCAATACGCTCGCCGTCAAGCGCCGCCGAGATGATTCCGCCGGCATACCCAGCTCCTTCGCCCGCAGGGAAAAGCCCGGCGACCTCGGGGTGCATCAGCGTCTGCGCATCGCGCGGAATCCGCACGGGGGTCGAGGTGCGGGACTCGACGCCCACGACCAACGCTTCATTGGTCAGGAATCCCCGCATCCGCCGCCCGAAAGTGGCGATACCCGCCCGCAGGGAAGAGGCAATAAATCCGGGCATCCACTTATCCAGCCGGGAAGGCACAACGCCCGGTATATACGAAGTCCGGGATAGCGAACCGCTCGCACACCCCGCGACGAAATCGGCGACACGCTGGGCCGGAGCGATCTGATGCTCGCCGCCCTGCTGCCGGGCCAGCCGCTCGAACTGCTGCTGGAATTTCAGCCCGGCCAGCTCGCCCCACTCTGCCCGCAGATGCTCGAAATCCGCAAGCCGCACCTCGGTCACCAGACCGGAATTGGCGAAAACGGAGTTCCGGCCGCTGGGCGACATACCGTTCACCACCGATTCGGCCGCATCGGTCATCGCCGGAACGATGAATCCCCCGGGGCACATACAGAACGAATAGACGCCACGCCCACCCTCCTGGCTGACCAACGAATAGGAGGCCGCAGGCAGATACTCTCCCCGCGACTCGCAGTGGTACTGTATCGAGTCGATAAGCGCCTGCGGATGTTCGATCCGCACGCCCATTGCGAAAGGTTTGGCTTCCAGGCGCACGCTCCGCCGGTGCAGCAACTCGTAAATATCCCGGGCCGAATGTCCCGTAGCAAGAACCACAGCCGCTCCTTCATAAAGGGTATCTCCGACCCACACCCCTTTTACGCGATCGTCGTGCAATTCGACATCGGTAACCCGCGCATCGAAAACGAACGATCCGCCGGCTTCGAGAATCGTCCGCCGGATATTGGAGATCACCCTCGGCAGTTTATCCGTTCCGATATGGGGATGGGATTCGTAAAGAATTTCGGACGTAGCGCCGTGAAAAACCAGCGTTTGCAGCGCTTTGTTGTAGTCTCCCCGCTTCTTGCTGCGGGTGAAAAGTTTGCCGTCGGAGAATGTTCCGGCTCCGCCCTCGCCGAAGGCATAGTTCGAATCGGGATCGACCGCACCGTTGCGGTTGATCTGCGCGATGTCCCGCTTGCGGGCCGACACATCGCGTCCCCGCTCCAGAATCACCGGGCGATATCCCCGTTCGATCAGCCGCAGAGCCGTAAACAACCCCGCAGGGCCCGAACCGACGATCACGACCTCCGTACGCCCCGCAACCGACGGATAGTCGAAATGCACGGGTGCGGGCTGCGGTTCGCAATCGGCATAAACTTCGAGCGTAAGATTCACTTTGGGCTGCCGCTGCCGGGCGTCGATCGAACGTCCGACGACCCGCACCAAAGCCACATCCTGCTCCGCGACACCCGCACGGCGAGCTGCCTGTTCAGTATAGTATTTTACGTCGGCAGCTTGCTTCGGAGTAAGAACCAGTGTCAGTTTATACGGCATAATCGATTGAAATAGTTTGCAAAAGTAACCAAAAATCGGCAAAATCGCCGGGCATCCATTCGAGAAAAAGGTTTTTTAGTTATCTTTGCAGCAGATAAGATACGGCTCGGGCATGCTCGAATTTATTCGGCTTGTCGCTTGCTTTCCTTATCCTTACAAAGGACAGGAACCGATCCGGCAATCTTTACGGACAATCCCGCACGATTGCGCTCGTTTTCCGGTAACTTTGCAAAGGACAGGACGCGTTTCACGCACCGCCTAAATCCGGTTTTACTCCCGGCTTTTGCAATTCCTGTTCGGATATTTGCGGATATGGTGTAATTGGTAGCCACGTCAGACTTAGGATCTGATGCCTCAGGGCGTGGGGGTTCGAGTCCCTTTATCCGCACAAAGGAGCCTTTTCGAAGGGCTCCTTTTTCGTTGCCCGTTCGGTGCAAACAAGTGCAAATTGATTGTATATCATCGTTTTGCAAAGGTGTCGGCAAATTCTCTGAACCGGAAGCCGAAAGCATTTCGCAGCAAACTCGCGGGAGCACGAAAGGGAGCGGAGGCGAAAAACGGGCTGCGCGACGGAATTTGCTCCCGAGTACGTTTGCAATGCACTGTTTCGCTGCGTTTTACGTCGTAATAATTCTCTCTTGCGGACGTTTTGTTAACCAAAAAATTTCAACGTCATGAGACAAGAGACATTTGCCATTCTTTTCCTGATGCGGAA
>OLZG01000809.1_pt1 | contig 14503 bp, 9 predicted proteins | sample 1644401 | NCBI WGS metagenome assembly OLZG01 (sample SAMEA103958119, study PRJEB25191) | human gut metagenome | biome: human-associated habitat [ENVO:00009003]; feature: intestine environment [ENVO:2100002]; material: feces | place: Germany | collected 2013/2015
ATTCTATGAGAATAACTTTAGCTTCTTGGCTACGGCGCGTAAGGATGATTTGATCAGCAAATTGGGTGGTTTTGTTACATTTGGTGGTAACATCATGCAGCAGAAACGTACCAAAATGAATGCAAGTGCGGGAACGTTGTTGGTTCCTGATTTGTTTGATGTCAATAATGGTGTTGATAAACCTTCTATTACATCTTCTTTGACCCAGCGTAAAATGAACTCTTTGTACGGATCTCTCCAGTTGAACTGGGATGGTTGGTTGTTCTTGGATGTTACGGCACGTAATGACTGGTCATCCACTATGTCAAAAGAGAATCGTTCTTATTTCTATCCTTCTGTTAGCTTATCTGCTGTAATCTCTGATATGGTACAGAAAAACGGAGGAAGTATGCCTGATTGGTTTAGTTTCGCGAAGGTGCGTGCTTCTTTCGCTGAGGTAGGTAATGATTTGGATCCTTATCAGTTATATAATGTATATACAATTTCTAAGGATGCTAATGGTAATAGTATGGCTTCTGCCGGAAGTACCTTGTTTGACTCTTCGGTTAAGAGTGAGTTGATCAAGTCTTGGGAGGTTGGTGCCGACTTACGTTTCTTCAATAACCGTTTTGGTATTGATGCCGCTTGGTATAAGACAAATGCGACCAATCAGTTGCTGAATATTCCGATGGATGCTTTTTCCGGATATGAATCTCGAAAAGTGAATGCGGGTAATATCCAGAACCAAGGTTTCGAACTTTCGTTGAATGGTGCTATTATGCAGACTGCTAGTGGGTTTAACTGGGATGCGCAAGCTCATTTCTCTTTGAATAGAAGTAAGATCTTGGAATTAACCGAAGGGGTGACTGTCTATGATATCAAGACTGTGGATGTCTTACAGATTGCCGCTACCGAAGGTGGTAAATATGGTGATATTTATGGACAGAAATTTGTTCGCCACAATGGGCAGGTCGTGGTAGGTGAAGATGGTCTTCCTTTGATTACGACAGATAAAGAGTTGATCGGTAATCAGAACCCGGATTGGATGCTTGGTCTCACGAATAATTTCTCTTATAAGGGTTTTGATTTGAGTTTCTTGATCGACTTCCGTATAGGTGGTGAGATTTACTCGGCGACGACTTCTTCTTTGCATAAGAATGGTAACGCTGCCGGAACGGTCGTGAATGGTGATCGTGCTGATTTCGTGGTTCCAAACTCAATCATGAAAAAAGGTGATGAGTATGTGAAGAATGATGTCGCTGTTACGCCTCAAAGATATTGGGAGCGTATCGCTTCTTCAGGAAACTATGGTTTGCCGGAGGTGTTTACGTATGACGCTACGAATATCCGTTTGAGAAATATTACTTTAGGATATACGTTCAATAAGAATTTGTTGAAGAAAACCCCGTTCCAAAAGTTGCGTCTGTCCGCGACTTGTAATAACGTATGGATGATTGTTTCTCATTTGCCGGGTATCGATCCTGAATCTGTGGCAGCTACAAATACGAATGCGGTAGGATTCGAGAATGGTGGCGCGCCTACAAATCGTTCTTATACATTTAATTTAACTGTAGGATTCTAATAGAAAGGAGATAATATGAAAACGAAAAATATCATTATATTAGGAGCCTTGGCGGTCGCTTCATTGACAACGGTTACAAGTTGTAATGACTTTGAGGATATCAACAAAGACCCGAATAAGGCTGATTTGGAGCAAGTGGAACCGGAATGGTTCTTGAATGGCTCCATTGGAGATGCTCAAATGAACCCTGAAATAGCAGAACGTATTTTTATTTTGTATTGGAAGCGGGCTGCTCGTTTTGATCGGGGTAGCGGTTTCGCAATCGGTACGGATAATGATGACTATAATAGATTATACTTGACTTCGAACTCGTATGGTGTAGGTTGGTTGAATAAGGCGAATCAAGCGATAGAGGTCGGAGAGGAGAAAATCAAATTAGATGTGGATAATGCCTATCCTTATTATCGGAATATCCCGAATATGGCTCGTATTTGGAGAGCTTATTTGAACTCTGAATTGTCTGATAACTTTGGCCCGATACCGGCGTTATCTGCTTTTACCGGTGTTCCTGGAGAATATAATAAGGTGGAGGATATCTATACCTATATATTGAAAGAGTTGAAAGAGGCGGTCGCTTCTTTGGATGAGAGCATTGATATGAGTGCGATGTCCAAATATGATCCGTTTTTTGGTGGTGACATAAAGAAATGGAAAAAGTATGGAAACTCTTTGCGTATGCGTCTAGCGATGCGTTTGACTGCGGTCAATCCTTCTTTGGCGCAAGCTGAGTTTGAGGATGCTGCCAAGGGTGAGTTTATCGCCTCTATGGATGATATCGCCCAGGTTGCGGAGAAAGATGGATGGGATCCGTATACAGGTGTCATGACAAGAACTTGGAATAACCAAGCGATGTCTACTACTTTCAATAATCTCGTAGTGGGACTAGGCGGTGTGGAATTTCCTGTTCCTGATGAGTTGAAATCCAATTTGAAAGATCCTTATACTTACTTAGGCCAGAATGTCAGCCTGCATTTCCCAACAACCACAAATGATCCTTGTGCGGGCTATTTTTTCGATGGTATCCCACAATATATCGATCCTCGTGCGCCTCAGTTGTATAGCATTCCGGGGTATGATGACGGAGTGGTTTATCCTTCTTATATAGGTGCCGCTTCCGAGGTAAAGGATGAGATAACATTGATTGCGGGAGATTATACGGATGTGCTGACCGGACAAAAAGTTTCCGCGCCGGAAGTAAAACTTCCCATGAAATATTCTTGGACGACCGTTGTTGCCGGAAACTGGAACGATAAGGCCGGTTTAGTTGGTGACTATACAAGTTATAACTACAACTTCCCTTCTTTGGCTGATAAGTTCCGTCATAGCACGAACAAACGTGTATGGTTTGGCCCGTGGGAAAGTTATTTCTTGTTAGCGGAAGCTGCGGTTTATGGTTGGAATGTTCCGGGTAGCGCAAAGGATAATTATGAGAAAGGTATCGCCGCTAGTTTTGAATATAACGGTGTTTCCGATAAACTCTTAGAATATTTGCAATCTAAGGCTTATAACCGTGTAGGAACATCTGTAGCTTTCGATCATACGGTAGAGGCTAAGGCTTATACGATCAACTATTACGATGCATATACGAAACAGAATAAGACAACGACTTATGAGTATCCTAAAAATACGATCTATAAGAATGGTCAGTATAATAATGATGCATTGACTAAGATCATTACGCAGAAGTTCATCGCTCAGAATCCTTGGTTGCCTTTGGAAGTGTGGTCTGATCACCGTCGTTTAGGTTTGCCGTTCTTCGAGAATCAAGCTGTAGAGGCTGCTTACAATCCAACTAACCAAGTGTTGTTAACTCCTGCTACTTGCAAGGAATGTAAAGTAGAGTTCTACCCGAAGCGTCTTCGTTACCCGGCAGTTCTTCAAACCAATAACTTGGAAGGGTATAACCAAGCTTTAGAAAGACTTGGTGGTCCGAACATGACGACAACTTCTTTGTGGTGGAATATGAAATAATATGAATAGTATTTTTACTGCAAAATAATAGGAATCCTCACGTTGGGATGTATCATCATTCAACGTGAGGATTTATGTTTTTAATGTTAAACTTTTAAATTTTACAGTTATGAGAAAGTTATTAATGGTATTGTTTTTATTTGGAACAATTAGTGTTTTTTGCAATGCCCAAATAGATGGTTATTATGTAAAAGACAGTGGTAATCTAGCGCTTTTTGCGGATGGAGAACCTAGGACTAGTACTTCAATTGGTATTGAAGCTGGGAAATCAGTGGAAATTCGTTTTACTCAACCTTCTACTGGAGATTTCTTGTGGCAAAAAATGAGTGGTAGTGACTATATTCAATTTAATCCCGGTGGGTCTGGACGTTTTGCGTTAATTTGGACACAGAGTGCAAGTAAAGGGGACTCGGCTGTTTTTTGTGTCACAGACAAGAATGGTGATGTGCTGACGATTACTATTCATGCTTATTAGACTTTATAGGAAATAAAGATATCTACTTCTTGTCTTTTCTTGTCTTTTGACAACTTTGTATTGTAACTGATTCGGAAATTATAGAGAATAATATTCTTACGAGAAAAGGGCGTATCGATGTAAATGTCGGTACGCCTTCTTTTTTTTGTGGTGATGATTTGTATGGGTAAACTGGAACTTTTATTGGCTTCTGAAGTGAATAACTAACGGCTTCCTGCCTCTTTTACGGTTTGGTTATCCTTTGGTTAAAATTTCTGTAAATCAATTTTTTATGGATGTTAGTAAGGATAACTCTTATTCGTTTTGTCTGTAAGGAGAGAGTAGTTGCGGTATCCTCACCAGTTACCTCTTGTATATGTTAAACTCAAAACATATCTGCCCTTTTTATGTTTATACAGGATAAATGACATTTGTTGACGCAAAAACTAAAACATTGTCTAGAAAAATAAACAAAAAACAGTAGTTATGTTGAAAAGATTCAGACCAGTCAGCTTAATCCTGTTGGTAGGGGCGCTTGGGTTCTCGGGAAACTTATACGCCACGCCTATGTCCGGGATTCCGAGGGTTGACATTTCACAGCAAAACGCAAAGGTGTCGGGAATAGTTGAGGATGCCTTAGGACCCGTTACCGGGGCGTCCGTAATCGTGAAAGGAACTACCAATGGTACTATGACCGACTTGGACGGGCATTTTACTTTGGATAACGTGAAGAAAGGGGATATCATACAGATATCGTTTATCGGTTATACCTCGCAAGACATCCCATATACCGGCCAGTCCGAGATTACGGTTAAACTCGTGGAAGATACCCAGAAACTCGATGAGGTGGTGGTGACTGCCTTGGGTATGAAACGAGATAAGAAAGCCTTGGGCTATGCCATGCAGGAGTTGAAAGGGGACGACCTCTTGGCCTCCCGTGAGCCGAATTTGGCGAACTCCCTTTCCGGTAAGGTTTCCGGTTTGCAGATCGTCCGTTCAAGCAATGGCGTAGGAGGGTCCTCTAAGATCGTACTTCGTGGTAATAACTCATTGACGGGTAGCAACCAGCCCTTGATCGTCGTAGACGGTACCCCGATGGATAACTTCACCGGTGGCGTGGATGATGTATGGGGTAACTCCGGAGCGGATATGGGTAACGGTCTTTCGGATATCAACCCGGAAGATATCGAGTCCATGACGGTATTCAAGGGTGCTTCCGCCGCCGCCCTTTATGGCTCACGTGCCGGTAACGGCGTGATCTTGATCACTACCAAGTCCGGACGTAAGAACGAGGGACTCGGTATTACGATCAACGCCGGTATCACCGCCGAGACGATTTTCCTGAAACCTGATTTACAGAACGACTTCGGACAAGGCTCCGTGGGCGTTTACGATAACCAATCCCGCCTTAGCTGGGGACCGAAAGCCACGGGACAAATGGTAACCGATTGGAGAGGCAACCAAATCCCTCTGCATACATATGATAATATCGACGCTTTTTTCCGTACCGGAACCTCCTTTAACGAGGGTGTCAGCTTCCAGCAGAACATAAAGGGTACGGCGGTATTCGCCTCCGTAAACCGTTCCGACGATGCTAGCATCACCCCACGCTCAAAACTAAACAAGACGAATATTACCTTGCGTGCCACTACTTTCCTAGATGAGGCGGAAAAGTGGAAAGTAGATGCCAAGGTGAATTATATCAATCAAAACGCACATAACCGCCCGATTCAGGGCGTGAATCCCTCGAACGCTTTCAATACGATCTATAACCTGCCTCGTTCCTTGAATATCCGTGAGTTTGAGGATGACGTGGATGAGCAAGGCAATATGATTTGGTATGACGCCTCCAAGAATCCGCAGGAGAACCCTTATTGGGTGACCCGTTATCGCCAGAACGAGGATACCCGTAACCGTTTGTTAGGAAATATCTCCTTGAAATATGCCCCGACCGATTGGTTCGATATTGAGTTGAGAGGTGGTACGGATTATTATACCACGACGAAGAGCGAGAAAGTATATGCCGGTGGTAATACCAGTCCGAGAGGTCTGTATACCGAGGGATCGGAGACCTTCTATGAGAATAACTTCAGTTTCTTGGCTACGGCCCGGAAGGATAACTTGATCGATCGGCTGGGAGGCTTCGTTACTTTCGGTGGTAACTTGATGCTCCAGCAGCGTAATAAGATGAACGCTTCTGCCGGAGAGTTGTTGGTGCCGAACTTGTTCTCGCTGAATAATGGCGTGAATAAGCCAACAGTCACTTCCGAGTTGATCCGCCGTCGTATGAATTCCTTGTACGGGTCGTTGCAGTTGAACTGGGATGGTTATCTGTTCTTGGATGTTACGGCACGTAACGATTGGTCGTCTACGATGTCGAAAGCCAACCGCTCTTATTTCTATCCGTCTGTCAGCTTCTCCGCGGTGATCTCCGATATGTTGCCGAAGATTGGCGGAAGCATGCCGGATTGGTTCTCTTTCGCTAAGGTACGTGCCTCCTTCGCTGAGGTAGGTAACGACTTGGACCCGTATCAATTATATAACTTCTACTCTGTAGGCAAGGACCCCAACGGGAATACGACGGCGAAACCGGGTAAGGTACTTTACGACTCGGACGTACGTAGTGAGTTGATTAAATCATGGGAGGCCGGTTTCGATATCCGTTTCTTTAATAACCGGTTAGGCTTGGATGCCGCTTGGTATAAGTCCAACGCTACCCGCCAGTTACTGGATTTACCGATGGACCCGTTCTCCGGCTATGCTTCCCGTAAGATTAACGCAGGTAACATTCAGAACGAGGGTTTGGAGATCTCCTTGAACGGTACGATTCTAGACAATCCCGCCGGATTGAGCTGGAGCTCTACGGCGCAGTTCTCCTTGAACCGGAATAAGATCAAAGAATTATACGAGGGCGTGAATCTATATGATATAAAGACGTTCGACGCTATCCAGATCGTAGCTCCGGTAGGTGGTTATTATGGTGAGATCTACGGGCAGACCTTTATGCGTGTGACCGATGAGAATAGTCCTCACTATGGAAAGATCGTCGTAGGTGATGACGGTTTGCCTTTGATCTCTACCGAGAAGTCGAAAGTAGGAAACCAGAGTCCGGATTGGATGATGGGTTGGACCAATAATTTCTCTTATAAAGGTTTTAACCTGAGCTTCTTGATAGACTTCCGTATCGGTGGTAGCATCTATTCGGCGACAGCCTCCAACCTGTATACCCGGGGTAACGCCGCCGGAACAGTGGTGAATGGTGATCGTGCCGAATTCGTGGTACCGAATACCGTGGTTCAACAGGGCAGTGGTTATGCGGAGAATACGGTCGCCGTCACTCCCCAGAACTATTGGGAGCGTATTGGGTCTACCGGAAATTATGGTTTACCAGAGGTTTATACCTATAGCGCCACCAATGTCCGTTTGCGTAATATCACCTTTGGCTACGAGTTCAATCGACAGATGTTGAAGAAAACGCCTTTCCAGCGTGTACGTCTATCCGCTACTTGTAACAATGTTTGGATGATCCATTATAACTTGCCGGGTATCGACCCCGAGTCCGTTGCCGCCACGAATACCAACGCTACCGGATTCGAGAATGGAGCCGCGCCGACCAGCCGTTCCTATACGTTTAATGTAACCGTGGGATTCTAATGGAATACATGATAATTTGAATTACGATAAAAATGATGAAGATGAAAACAAGAAATATACTTTTTACCGGACTGGTATCGGTGGCTGCTCTTCTTTCTTCCTGTAATGACTTTCAGGAGATCAATGAGGACCCGAATCTTGTGGGAGAGGATAAGGTGAAACCCCAATGGTTCCTGAATGCCTCTATCATGGGAGACCAGATGAACCCAGAGATAGCCGAGCGTATCTTTATCTTGTACTGGGACCGTGCTTCCCGTTTCAATAGGGGAAGTGGTTTTACGATCGGTACGGATAACAATGATTATAGTACTACCTACTTGAGTAACGATTACGCCGTGGGTTGGCTGAACCAAGTGACCAAAGCGATCCAGTTAGGAGAGCAGATGGTTGCCAATGGCGAGGCGGATACTTATCCTTATTATAAGAACGTGATCCAGATGTCCCGCATCTGGCGTGCTTACTTGAACTCGGAAGTAGCTGACGGTTTCGGGCCGATCCCTGCGTTAGCCGCTTTCTCCGGTGTACCGGCTGAGTACGATAGTGTAGAGGCTATCTATCAATTTATATTGAAAGAATTACGGGAAGCTGAGTCTGCGTTAGACCCCTCCTTGGATATGTCCGCTATGGCTAACGAGGATGCTTTCTATGCGGGAAATGTTGCGAAATGGAAGAAGTACGCCAACTCCTTGCGTATGCGTTTGGCGATGCGTATCTCAGCTGTCGATCCTGCCTTAGCGAAAGCGGAATTTGAGGATGCCGCCTCTAAGACATTTATTTCCGAGCCAACCGATATCGCTTCCGTGCAGGAGAAAGAGGGTTGGGATGAGCTGACGAGCGTGATGTCTCGTCCTTGGAATGGGCAGGCGATGTCCGTGACGTTTAAGAACTTGGTAGTTGGTTTGGGTGGACAGGAATTTCCGTTGCCGGACTCCTTAAAAAGCCATTTGAAGAATCCATACGATTATCAAGGTTTATATTTGAACCAGCACTTCCCGCTGACGACGAATGATCCGTGCGCCGGTTTCTATTTCGACGGTATACCTCAATATGTAGATCCCCGTGCCCCGAAGTTGTTTAGTGTAGTGGGCTGGGATGATGGTGTGGTTTATTCCGATTATATCGGTGCGGCCAGCGAGGTGAAGCCGGTTCACTTGAAGAATCCGGCGGATAATACCCAGAATATGTTGACGATCGATCCGAAATATACGTGGGGCACTTGGGTCGCCGGAGAATGGGACGTGAAAGCCGGTCTGGTAAGTGAGCTGACAGGTAAGAATTATAATTATCCCTCTATGTCGAAACAATATCGAATGAGCACCAATAAGCGTGTCTTCTTCGGCCCGTGGGAAAGTTACTTCTTATTGGCGGAGGCTGCGGTGAAAGGCTGGAAAGTTCCGGGAACGGCTAAATCCAATTATGAGTCTGGTGTTACGGCTAGTTTTGAGTATCATGGCTTATTGAGCCAAGTCGGTGATTACCTATCGTCTCAGAAATACAACCGTGTAGGTACTTCCGTCGCTTTCGATCATACGACAGAGGCGAAATCGTATACGATCCGTTATACGGACCCATATACGAAGGAGCTAAAAAGCCGTACGTATGAATATCCCCATAACTCGATCTACCGGAATGGCGGTTATAATAATGACGCCCTTACGAAGATTATCACCCAGAAATATATAGCGCAAGTTCCTTGGTTGCCGGAAGAGGCTTGGAGCGATCATCGTCGTTTAGGTCTTCCTTTCTTCGAGAACCAAGCGGTAGAGAAGGATTACAACCCATTGAATCAAGTTCCTTTGACGGTCGCTACCTCTAAGGAATGCCGTTGGGATTTCTACCCGAAACGTTATCGTTATCCGGCGAATATCCAAACGAATAATCAAGCGGGTTATGCGCAAGCTCTCCAGCTTTTGGGCGGCCCGGACTTGACGACTACTCCACTTTGGTGGAACGCTAAATAGCGAACCTGCTTGGTCTGTTTTATATATACTTTTTCGGTGTCACGCATTTATTTGTGTGGCACCGTTTTTTTGAGATTTACTCAATCGTGCTTAGCCATTTCTCCAGTTCGTCAGTCCATTGACGTTTGTATACGAAGTTGTCCCGGAACCCAAAACTATGGCCGCCCTTTGGATAAATATGCAAGGAGGCGGACACCTTGTTTTTTAGCAAAGCGAGATAATAAAGCACGCTATTCTCCGGGCTAACCGCCTCGTCATCCGAAGCCAACGCTATAAAGGCGGGAGGTGTCAGTGAGTTTACGTGCAATTCCAAAGAGAAAGCTTCCTCTTCCTCATGCGTGGGATTCGCTCCTAATAGCCGTTCCCTCGATTTAAGGTGCGTTAAATGAGGTAGCATACTGATAACCGGATAAAGGAGTATTTGGAAATCCGGACGTGCGTCGTCTACCCCGAATATTGCGGCATGCCCGGCGATATAACCGCCAATGGAGGCACCCATGACACCGACCTTCGTAATCTTCCACTCTTCCGAGTAATTACGGAGGATGCGGAGACCTTGGCGAACATCGTCCAGAGGAACTTCCCTATGTCCGTTCGGCATCCGGTATTTCAATACGGCATAAGTAATACCTTGCGCGTTAAACCATGCGGCCATATCACGCCCCTCATGTCCGATCGAGATCTTGGAAAGTCCGCCACCCGGACACATCAAGATCGCCTTGCCATTCGGCTTGGTCGCCGGATAAACCAATAGGGAAGGGTTCGATATATTGAATATGGCATTCGGGGTATCTTCTAATTCTATGCCGGCCAATCCATTACTAGTGGGCGCTCCATCCGGCCAAAGTAGGATAATCCTATTTTTCTGTTGTACTATTTCCATTTTCTATATTCTGAATTGTGTTTATAGTATAAAACAACGTTGGCCTTTGATTAGTTTAGCATTCAAGATCTTTTCGAATCATCATCGTATATAAAAAAGTCCGGAAAAGACGAGGGAAATCACCCTCCATCCTTTTCGGACTTTTATCCTATTACATTGAAAGGTAAATTATTGCATACCTTCCGTAGTCATTTCCTTATTGATCTTTTTAACCAATCCCTGAAGAACGGCACCCGGGCCTAACTCGATGAAATGAGTGGCACCGTCGGTGATCATGTTCTGTACGCTTTGGGTCCAACGTACCGGGGCGGTTAACTGTGCGATCAAGTTAGTCTTAATTGTTTCCGGGCAAGTCTCGGCTTTCGTGCTTACGTTCTGGTAAACCGGGCAAGAAGGTTTATTGATCGTCGTAGCCTCGATAGCGGCAGCCAACTCCGTACGAGCTGGTTCCATCAATGGAGAATGGAACGCTCCACCTACTTTCAACTTCAAGGCACGCTTAGCGCCTGCGGCCAATAACTTCTCGCAAGCCTGATCGATACCGGGGATAGAGCCGGAGATTACCAATTGGCCCGGGCAATTATAGTTAGCGCAAACCACTACCTCGTCCTTGATGCTTGCGCAAATTTCCTCAACCGTCGCGTCCGGCAAGGCTAATACGGCGGCCATTGTAGAGGGAGTTGCCTCGCAAGCCTTTTGCATAGCCATGGCACGTTTGGAAACTAATACCAAGCCGTCCTCGAAAGACAATGCTCCGGCAGCTACCAAGGCAGAGAATTCTCCTAATGAGTGACCTGCGGTCATATCCGGTTGGAATTGATCACCTAATGTTTTCGCGAGAATGACAGAGTGTAAGAAGATCGCTGGTTGAGTAACCTTGGTTTGTCTCAGATCCTCGTCTGTTCCGGCAAACATTAAATCCGTGATACGGAAACCAAGGATCTCGTTAGCCTTCTCAAACATCTCTTTAGCAAGAGGATTATTATCGTAGAGGTCTTTGCCCATACCTACGAACTGTGCCCCCTGACCGGGAAATACGTACGCTTTCATCTTTCTAATTTTTTTCTAATTTCAGTTTTTTAAGACGGTGCAAAGGTAATAAATTTGGAATAATGAGGCTACTATTCATTACAAATTGTATCTTTGCCCCCATAGAAACGAGAATATTAATGACTAATATTATAATATCATGAATGAATTACTATTTTTAGGAAACTTAGGTACAGGCGAGATCGTGATCATCGCCATTGTTGTGTTATTGCTTTTCGGTGGTAAGAAAATTCCTGAGCTGATGAAAGGTATCGGTAAGGGCGTGAAGAATTTCAAGGACGGTGTAAAAGGATTGGAAGACGATATCAAATTAGACGATACGGAAAAGAAGTAAAGGAAGATGCAACAAGAAGAAATGTCATTCTGGGATCACCTAGAAGAACTTCGTTGGACTTTATTTCGTTCTATTTTAGCGCTCTTTGTTTTTGCTATAGCCGGGTTCTCGGTAATGCCGTGGCTGTTCGATAATGTCGTGATGGCCCCGTGTAGCTCCGATTTCATCGTCTATCGGGAAATGTGTAAGATTAGTTCTCATTTTTCTTTTCTCCCGGACTTTTGTAATGATACTTTCCATGTGAACATTGTCAATATCAAGCTGGCTTCCCAGTTCTTCACGCATATGACAAGTTCTTTCTGGTTGGCGTTATTATTGACTTTCCCCTATTTGATGTGGGAGATCTGGAAGTTCGTAAGTCCGGCTCTTTACGAGAATGAGAAGAAAAATGTACGTTGGGTATTCTTGTTCGGAACGATAATGTTCTTTATCGGATGCTCAGTGGGTTATTTCTTGGTGTTCCCGATGACACTACGTTTCTTGGCGACTTACGAGTTGAGTGCCGCCATTACGGAACAGGTATCCCTTGATTCTTACATGGATAACTTCTTGATGTTGATATTCGTGATGGGAATCGTATTTGAGATGCCATTGGTATCTTGGCTATTATCTCAGATAGGGCTGCTAAACCGCTCGTTCTTTCATAAATACAGACGGCATGCTGTTGTCGGCTTGTTAGTTGGTGCGGCGTTCATCACTCCAAGTAGTGATCCGTTTACGTTAAGTATCGTATTCTTACCGCTCTACGGTTTGTATGAGTTGAGTGCGTTCTTCGTGAAAAAAGCCCCAAAGGAAGAAGACGAGGAGAATGAGGAAGATAATAATGAGGAATAAATCCCGAAAGTTATAATAATGTAATATAAAAAAGACGTAACTCTGTTTAAGGGCTACGTCTTTTTTTATTATTTCAATAAAGGTAACCGGTCCAGCATATTCCTTAGCTTGATGGCTATACGAGGCATCGGCTCGGCTACCGTAAGACCTACCAGATCATACTTGGATGCTATATTGTTGATAACACGTACGACCTCGTCTATTTTCATCCCGTTAGGCTCTACGCCGACTCCCGCTATCATATCCGCCGGATCGATTACGTCCATATCGAAGTGAACGACAACTTTGGATGCGCCCGTCCCTTTTAACCACTTGAGGATGGAGGAACTATCCTTCGCCACCTCCTCTGGTGATAAACCTTTTATACCTAAGTTCTTCTGCCGTTCTTTCATGCCCTCATCCCACGAGCGTAAACCTACGATTAAGGTATTCGAGACCTTGAACTTTCCCGGTAATAATTGAAGAATCTCTTCATCACCCATCCCTAGACAGGCCGTAAGGGCCATCGCATGATATCCCTTATACTCGTCATACGGCAAGTTTATATCCGGATGTGCGTCTATCCAGACAATGGCTATATCATCCGGATATTTAGCAGCCAGATAGGTGAAGGGTACGACACTTACCGAACATTCGCCCCCTAAGGTGACAATCTTTTCTGGAGCGTTTTCGTGCAGTAATTCGAGGGCTGCTTTTGTTTGTTTCAGAATAACCTTGCGGGCGCTGATCCCTAGATCCGTTTCTCTATCGTTTATATCTAGTGAGATGGGTACTTCCACGGTTTTCTGGGGACTTGGGGGAGCGAGGATATTGAGTAATTGAGCTCCTAGGTAATACCCTCTGGAAGCGTCGTCCGCAGGAAGGTCGGGCATCCAATGATTCACGATCCCACCTTGCCATTGGGGATAGATCAAACGAAGTGTCGATGTTTTATCTTCCATGTTATCGTAGTTTTTGTACAAAGTTAAAGGATTCCACCGAATTCTCGTCTTGATGAAAAAAGATTTTCTCCTTGATGAAAAAAGATTCTCATCATAATGAAAAAAGATTTTCACCCCGATGAAAATAGAAAGTTTTCCCCGTAAACTGTTTCTCTTTCGAAATAATTTATGTATGTTTGCTCAAACTCAAAACGAATTGCATAACATGAAGCACATGTCTATATTGGCGGTCTCTTTGCTGGCACTCGTGGCCTGCACGCCTGAAAAGAAACAGGAGGCGGATTACTCGCAGTATGTGAACCCCATGATCGGTACGGATTTTACCGGCAATACCTACCCGGGAGCCCAAGTTCCTTTTGGTATGGTACAATTGAGCCCGGATAACGGTTTACCGGGTTGGGATCGCATCTCGGGGTATTTCTATCCGGATACGACGATCGCCGGCTTTAGCCATACGCACCTTTCCGGTACGGGGGCAGGCGATTTATACGATATCTCTTTTATGCCCGTGACCCGTCCTTATAAAGAGGCCCCGGCGCCGTTAGGAATCTATTCCACGTTCTCGCATAATGACGAGGCGGCTTCCGCAGGATATTACCGGGTATTGCTGAAGGATTATAACATTAACGTGGAGCTTACGGCTACCGAGCGTTGCGGTATCCAGCGGTATACCTTCCCGGAGGCCGAGGCTTCGGTATTCTTGAACTTGAAGAAGGCGATGAATTGGGACTTTACCTTGGATTCCAAGATCGAGGTGGTAGACTCTACGACGATTCGTGGATACCGCCTATCCCAAGGCTGGTCTCCCTTGCAGCATGTTTATTTCGAGACCCGTTTCTCTAAGCCTTTCGTGGCTTGTC
>OLZG01000812.1_pt1 | contig 14464 bp, 7 predicted proteins | sample 1644401 | NCBI WGS metagenome assembly OLZG01 (sample SAMEA103958119, study PRJEB25191) | human gut metagenome | biome: human-associated habitat [ENVO:00009003]; feature: intestine environment [ENVO:2100002]; material: feces | place: Germany | collected 2013/2015
GTTACCCGTTACTTTATTTAATACCTAATTTTACCTGGTAGCCTTTCAGTTCTTCCAGTACATTGTTCTTCACGTGGATATAGTTCAGCAATCCTTTTGCTTCCAGTTCGGGACGGCTTTCTGGATTACCCGCAACTACAACGATAGCTTTATCTTTCAGTTTTTCGAAAGCTTCGGGTGCAAATCCGGCATATTCATCGTCGGAGCTACACAGCACAACGATAGCGGCTTTATTGTCCAGACACGCCTGAACCCCTTCATCGACCGTCTTGAAGCCATTGTTGTCTTTTACTTCAAATCCGGCACAAGCGAAGAAGTTAGCGGAGAACTGTGAACGAGCCAAACGCATCGCCAAGTTACCGATCGTCAACATGAATACCTTCGGAGTCTTGCCACTCTTCTCTGTCGCCATACGCAAAGCCTCGAATTCGGAAGCGCCGCGAGAGAAATCAAGAGCCGGGATCGTTGCCTCGCCGCAATGACCACCGCCACAACAGCAAGAACCTTTTTCCTGAATCTTATCGGCAGCTACTTCCGTGAAGTTAGGATACTGGTTAGAACCCAACAGGATCTCACGACGGGTAGCAACCGCTTTCTTACGAGCTACATTCGAAGCGTTAACGGCATTTTGGATCTCACCTGCGTTCACGGCAACGGAGAATCCTCCTTTTTCCTCAACCTCCAAGAACAACTTCCAAGCGACATCGGCCAAGGAATTCGTCAATACCTCTACATAATAAGAACCGGCAGACGGGTCAACGACCTTATCCAAGTGGCACTCTTCCTTCAATAATAATTGTTGGTTACGTGCGATACGCTCGGAGAAATCGTCCGGAGTCTGGTAAATCTTATCAAACGGGCGAACCGTGATAGAGTCTACGCCAGCAAGAGCGGCAGACATAGCCTCAGTTTGAGAACGAAGCAAGTTTACGTGAGCATCGTAAACCGTCATGTTCCACTCTGAAGTCTGTGCGTGAGCAACCATCTTGCAAGCGCATTCGCAGGCCGGCTTATAAGCGGCTACGATCTCGGCCCACAACCAACGAGCCGCACGGAACTTAGCGATTTCCATGAAGTAGTTAGAGCTGATACCAAAATTGAATTTGATCTTCTTGGCAACCTCGTCAGCGGTGAAACCAGCCTCGGTTAGTTTTGCCATCAATTCGTTACCCCAAGCCAAGGCGTAACCTAATTCCTGAGAAATGTAAGCGCCAGCATTGTTGAAAAGGAACGCATTTACAGCCAATACACGGTAGTTAGGCAAAGCCTGTCCAGCTTTGAGCACAGCTGCGGCACCTTCTACCCACTCACTGTTTTCTTTACCTTTTACTAAAGGTTTCTTGAAAGCGTCATAGTTTACAGAACCGTAGCACTTCTCTGCGTCGACACCCTTGCCTTTGAAGTAGTCAGCCAAGATACCGATCAACTTCTCCGCTTTGCAGTTGCAAGTGTTGAAGTTCAATTCTACGGAAGCCGGACAAATACCCTCTAATAAAGTAGCTATGTTCTCCTCGTTCACCTCATCACCTTTGATGATGAACCCAAGAGAAGTAACACCTTTAGTCAAAAGGTCTAGTGCTTTCTCGTTAGCACCCTTGAAGCAGCAAACTTCAATGTTCTGGCGTACCTTCCAATCGTTGTCTTTCTTCGTTCCACGAACATAAGGGAATTCACCGGGAAGAGACTCTGTAGTCTTTAAACCCTCGATGTCTTCTGCACGATAGAAAGGATTTACATTAAATCCTTCGCCTGTCTTCCAAACAAGCTTTTTCTCAAACGGTACCCCTTTCAGGTCGGCCGTTATCTTCGCCATCCACTCTTCAGTAGACACAGGTGCGAATTCTGAGAAAAGTTTTTCTTTAAGTTCTGCCATAATATTAGTTGTTTATTAAACTGGTATTAGTAATGTTCAATACTATTTTGTTCAATTACAGATGGCAAAGGTAGAATAAATAAACAGTACCGACAATGAAAAAACAATGAAATCGCAACTACTTTTAACGCCTTTTAGTGGTATTCTCCCCGTTTTCTTGGCATTTTGATAAAAAACACACTTTTTCTTCAAAAAAACTCAGTCCAACTATTGCAGAATTAAAAAATATATCTACCTTTGCATCGTCAAACAAAAACAATGACATCTAAATGGTGGATTCGTCTAACGGTTAGGACACATGCCTCTCACGCATGTAATACGAGTTCGATTCTCGTATCCACTACAAAAGCTCTCAACCTATTGGTTGGGAGCTTTTTTTTATATACCTTCGCTACCCGATAGTATCCTAAGATTTTTATTATACACTTAAATTATATCATGAAAAGTAAAAAGACCGTCTTTCTGACCGGAGCCACCGGGACGATGGGCCATGCCGGATTGGTCGAGTTGTCCAAACGGCTAGATCGTTTTAATATAACACTCTTGGCTCGTCCGAGCAAAATCAATAAAGAGAAGTTGGCCACCTATGAGGCTATGGAAGGGATCCGTATCGTTTGGGGAGACTTGACGAGTTATCAAGATGTCTTAAATGGAGTAACGGGGGCGGACTACGTATTACACGTAGGTGGAATGGTTTCGCCGGCGGCGGATTATTTCCCTAAAAAGACCTTGAAAGTAAACACGACCGCCGCTCAACACATCGTGGATGCCGTAAAAGCGCAACCGAACGCAGATCAGATCAAGGTAGTCTATATCGGCTCCGTGGCGCAAACCGGCCACCGTAACGCACCGGTTCATTGGGGACGTACGGGAGATCCGATCAATATAAGTGTCTATGATCATTATGCCATCTCAAAGACAATAGCCGAACGTATTTTCGTGGAGTCGGGTATTAAACATTGGGCGTGCCTTCGCCAAACCGGTATCTTATGCCCCGAATTATTATTCAAGGGTTCGGACCCAATCACATTCCACGTACCGCTAGACGGCGTGCTGGAATGGGCTACCGCCGAGGATTCCGGTCGCTTACTAGCGAATGTATGCGAGGAAGAGGTGCCGGATGAGTTTTGGAACCGTTTCTATAACATTAGTAGCGGCCCATCTTTCCGCCTGACGAATTATGAGTTTGAGAGTAAATTGTTAAAAGCGATCGGCTGTCCCGCCCCGGAGAAAATATTCGAACCGAACTGGTTCGCTACCCGTAATTTCCACGGACAATGGTATACCGATTCAGATCTATTAGAAGGATATCTGCATTTCCGCAGTAACCAAACTTGCGACGATTATTTTAAATGGATGGCCAGCCAAGTCCCTTGGTATTTCCACCTAGCAAAGATCGTCCCTCCTATCTTCATAAAACTGGGTATGGGAGCCATCGCTAAAAAGCCGGGACTGGGAACCCGTAACTGGATCAAGAACAGACACCAAGATCGTATATCCGCCTATTTTGGCTCGTATGAGGATTGGCAAGCAATCCCGGGTTGGGATAAGATCCGGACAAAACGCCCCTCCGAAACACCCGTCTTTCTGGATCATGGTTATGATGAAAGTAAGCCGAAGTCGGAATGGGATATCGAGGATATGCGTAAAGCCGCAGAATTCAGGGGAGGAAAATGCTTGTCCCCGGCCATGACAAAAGGAGACTTATCGACCCCACTCGATTGGGAATGCCAATTCGGTCACCGTTTTAAGGCCTCTCCCACATTAGTATTATTAGGAGGCCATTGGTGCCCGGAATGTTTACCGCTCCCTTGGAATTACGACGAGATCGCTAAAGGAAATCCGTTCTTCGCCCAAGTATGGTATCCATTCCACGATAAAAAGGAACACAATGTATACGATGAATCCATATTCGCTGACTTCAAGGAATAAAATTCAACGCATCAAGAGATTTTTGTTTTTTAGATTATTTATCTCAACGCAACATACTTTTACCGGATATTATCTGTTATAACAATATAAGCACTATATACCATAAACATAAAAACAGATTTTATCATGACAAAAGGATCGATCGGATTAAATGCAGGAGCTATCTGGAATTTGCTTTCAGATGGCCAACATTGGAGTTTTGAGGCGTTGAGAGCAAAATCCGCTCTAACAGATGCGGATCTATGGTCCGCTATCGGTTGGCTCGCTAGAGAAAATAAGATTGAAATTGATAACACCAGCAGCCACCCTATCTTCTGTCCGGGTACCAACTTTTATTTTTAAATGACATTTATGATATTTCATTGCGAAGGATTTCACTTTCTTCGCAATGAAATCTTCAAAAAAGTACTTACTTTGTAACCCTAACGAATAAAAACAATACGATTATGAATCCTACTTTCGGAGCTTCCATCCTTTCTTGGATACCACCTATGTGGACACCAGAAGGCGGTCTTTTCGCCATCCAGCAAGCATCTGCCGCCGGTTTTGATTTACTGGAAATCTTATTGCCTCCTTCCATGGAGTTCGACGCTCCAACCGTAAAGCGACAATTGAAACAACACGGATTGAAGGCGACTTGTTCTCTCAACCTTCCCCAAGAAGCGCATATTCCTTTTTATCCCAAGGAAGCGACTCGCCTGATCAAGGCGGCGCTGGATAAAGCGAGCGAACTGGAGGTTGATTACTTGGGAGGGGTCTTACATTCCGGCATCGGGGTCTTCTCCGGCAAACAGCGAACACGGGAAGAAGAGAATACGCTTTGTGAGGTATGGGCGGAGGTTGCCGAATACGCCGGCCGATCCGGAATCACGATCGGTATAGAGCCGATCAATCGCTATGAAAGCTATATGTGTACCTCCGCGGAGGAAGTCTTGCGCTTTATCAAACGCGTAGACGCTCCGAATTTATCTTTGCATCTGGATACTTTCCATATGAATATAGAAGAGACTAGTTTCTATGAACCGGTTATCGCCGCAGGCAGCCGACTTCGCCATATTCACATGACTGAAAGCAACCGGGGAATGCTGGGTGAAGGAAACGTACGCTGGGATGATTTGTTTCGGGGACTACAGGAAATCGATTTCAATGGAAACTTAGTTCTGGAGAATTTCTCCAATTCCGTTCCCGGCATGGCGGAAGCCGTATCTCTTTGGCGTCCATCTAAATACAACGCAGATGAGCTAGCTAAAGGCAGTCTCGCTTTCATGCGTAAGATGACATGCGAACATCAATAAGGCATCAATTACTGCAACCGGCTTTACAGTAGTACTGCAAGGCCCGTGCAGTAAATCTCCATTTAGAAAGTAGCGCGAAGTCCTATCATTTAAATAACCGCTGAACGACAGCGCTATCTCCATCATTCGGGGCGGGCTGTATATTCAATAAGCGTGCGATCATCAAATAGAGGTTCACGTTCGCCATTTGCGGAACCTCTACGTGTTTCTTGAACGAGGGACCTGCCGCATAGAATATAGCCTCCATCTCCGGTGTAAAATTATCGTAACCATGTGTCGCCGCATAACGGGGAGATGATTTCTCGTGGAATTGCACATACGTTCCAATATGTGGAGAAACAACCAGATCACTAACTCGAGGATTCTTTCCGTAAACCAATTTCTCAGGGATCTCGTTTTTCTTCCATACGGTTATATTCGGCACTTTCTGTAAAATCGCATAGGCAGTATCCACATAGGTTTTCTTCGGATATAATAATGTAGGAACGCCATCAAAGACATAATCGAAACTATCCCGGGGTAGATAATCATTCAAGTTCACATATCTCTCGGGATAATAGGTGGCCATTCCATGATCCGAGAGAACGATAAAATCGATCTTATCGAAAATATCCAGCTTACGGGCTTCCGTGAAGAAATGATTCAAGACTTTATCCAAGTTCTCTACCACATCCAAGGTTGCCGAGGAATCCGGGGTAGCGGAATGACCTATCGCATCCGGCTCTTCCATATACCACATAATCAAATGAGGACGTATATCTTCCGGCAACTTCAGCCAAGAGATCACGGAATCAGCACGATCTGAAAAAGAAACCGATTTATCAAACGGCTTCCATATTGAAGGCTGGCCACTCGCCAAAGGCACCTCGCTACCAACCCAATAGAAGGAAGCGGTACGAACCCCTTGGCGTTCCGCCGTATTCCAAATAGGTTCTCCACCATAAAATCGCGGATCCAGGTTTCCCATCCGGTATGAACTATCAAGCTCCGCGTCATAAAAGAAATTATTTACCAAACCATGGTGATCCGGATGCAATCCGGTAGCCATGCTATAATGATTCGGGAAAGTCACGCTGGGATAACATGGGCGAAACGTGGAGCGAACCCCTACATTCGCCAAAGAATCCAACGTCGGAGTATGAGCACGTGAGGGATAATCAGAGCGGAAACCGTCCATTGATAAAACTACGACATAACGATCCGATCGTTTTTTCGTTTGGCAACCGGTAAAAGCCAATGAACAAATACAAAAGAAACTAACGAGTAAGAACTCAATACGATTATTCCACATATCATTAAATTAAAAAAGAGGTCCACAAAGATAGTGAACCTCTTCTAATTATTAAATTTTATCTAATGAAAGATTTTTCTTTTAGAAGATATACTTGATACCGAATTGCATCTGCCAACGAGACACATCGTTCAAATTATCCTTGAAGGTCTCATCCAAATCTTTCGCCATCGTATACTTCAACGTATAGTTGTTCGCCGCACTCGGGCCTTGTCCTTTCGGGATCGTCAAGAACTGATATTGCTGATTACCCAAAACGGTTGTTTGTACCACACCCCAGTTACGATTCAACAAATTCAAGAAGTTGGCGATATTGAAACTAAAGCGCAAGGTATGTGAGCGACCATTCTTCTGGTAAATCTTTATATCATGAGAAACGCTCAAATCCAATTGATTCGCAAATGGAGCGACAGCACCGTTACGTTCGGCATACTCACCTCTATGTTTGCTCAAATAAGGATCTTGCTCGATAAAGGCATTCATCGCTTTCCATGCATCTTCTTGGCTATCGAAATCGCCCGGTAACAAATGATCTTTTACCTCGTCAAAATTCGCAGGGATATACATCAAGTCATTGGAGAACTGAGAATCGCCATTCGCGTCACCATTATAACAATAAGAATAACGGAACGGACGATAACGCTGATAGATCAAACCAAAACTTGTTGCCGCATATTTACTCCAGTTAGCCGTATAAGAAGCGGACAATAACAAACGACCATCAAAAGAACCTGCCGTATAACCTACTTCTTCCGCATTTCCATCCAAGGCCGCACGGTACTTCCAAGCGGAAGTCGCCACAGACGATGTTCCGTCTGTTACACCTCTAGACTGCCCGAAAGAGTAAGATCCATTCAAATACAATCCCTTCAGGATTCCATCAACAAAGTTTTTCTGCAACTGGAAGGTCGTATAAAGCGAATGTCCTTTGCTGGTATTACGCAGCATCACGACATGATTCGCGGCCTTTTGATTTCCTTCCCTATCGCTATAATAGCCATTATAATATGGACGTGCGTTACCCGCTCCACCGTCATTTACAAATTGCTCGGTCCGATACAATCCGATATTGTCATGATAAATAGCGTTAATGTCTTTTGAGTACAGCAACTCTATGGTAGCTACCCAGCCATCACCAAACTTATAATCGGCAGCGATATTACTTTTCCATAAGCTCGGATATTTAAAGTCCGGATCCGTAATCGCTATATCCGAACGGGTAGCGCTACCTTCAGCCGGTTTATAAGTATCCATATTTCCGGTAAAACCTAGCGAAGGTCTGCCATCGCTAATGATATTGTCATTCTTGTCCTTTACCGCCCGGACATTCAAGTCACCAAACAAAACGCCATTGTTGCCGGCTTGATTACTGATCCATACATAAGGAGGAGTACCCGTGAAGAGTCCCGTACCACCACGGATCTGCAAACTTCCATTCTCATCGTCAAACGGTTTGTAGTTAAAACCGAATCGAGGAGAGAACTGAGGTTTGGCGTTCGGATATTTAGAAACATCGATCTTGATGCCATCCCGATAGGTCTCGGCGGCGACTTTATCATTCGACTGCAAATCAGTCATAAAGAACGGAACATCAATACGTAAACCTAACGTCAAGTTCAATTTATCACTTACCGTCCACTTATCTTGGGCATACAAACCTAACTGGAATACATTTATCTCGGCGAATGGAAAATCATCCGTCATCGAATATCTTTGCGCATAGTACTGGTACCCCGTAGAAGAAGAATTCGTAATACCTGTCACATTGGAACCAAATCCAAAATCTTTCGGATTAAACTCACGGATATCAAATCCTTGTACACTTCCGTTATGAGCGGCCATGTATTGTTTTGTAGCCAATACGTTGAACTTAAAATCATCGACAGAGTTAAATACCCAAGAACCCGGATAGTTTTGAGCGAAACCATTCTTAAAGGCGCGATAGTCACTTTGCGTTCCAACCGTAATCTGATGTTTGCCAAAATTCATCAAGAAGTTATCCTGTATCTGCCAGATATCACTGTTCAACTGGTTATTATAGGAGTTTGCCTCGGTTCCGAAAGTCGTATAAGCATTGTTATCACCATCCAAGATATCCACTTGCGGGAAGTAACCACCATCCATATCGCGATAATCACGCAAACGGGAATAACCGATCTTCAAATAATTAGACATACGGTCATTAATGGTCGTATTCAAGTCGGCCATCCAAATATTGAAGTTATTATTCGTCCGGTAGAAAGAAGAAGAGAACGGAATAGCGAACGCATTCGGTCCACGTCCGTTATTCGGCGCACCGGAAGTAGAAGGGTTATTCGTATTAAACGATTTCAAATAATAATATTTTAAGCTCAACACATTATTTGAGTTGATATTCCAGTCTAAACGAGCCGTGATTCGATCCGCTTGAGTATTTGTCTTATTCACGTCGAATTTACCCGGATTATACCCAAGCTCATCACCTAAGAAATCAGATAAACCCTGCAAGACTGTCGCATCCGCCGCAGAATTAGCGGTCGTATAAGAAATCGGTTCCTCCTGACGATCCATCTCACCATTGATGAAGAAGAATAACTTATTCTTAATGATCGGACCGGATAAACTGATACCGTATTGGTGATTAGAGAACTCTGAAACACCAATCGTCTCATCCTTCACACGATATCCCATCATAGACGGACTCTTCGTGTACATATATACAGAAGCATGAAACTCATTCGAACCGGATTTCGTTACGGAGTTAATACCCGCACCCGTGAATCCTCCATTTCGAACATCAAAAGGAGCGATCATCACCTGTACCTGCTCGAGCGCCTCCAAAGAAATCGGTTCCGTACCGGAAGCTCCAAGAGCAGAAGCCAGACCAAACGAGTTATTAAAGGAGGCACCGTCCACCGTTACATTATTAAAACGGTAAGAGACACCGCCAAAATTCTTACCGCTACTCATCGGGGTTAATTTCACGAAATCATCCAAAGAACGGTTAATCGTAGGCAGCTTATCCATCTTCTCACGAGTGATGATTTCCTGCGCACCTGTACGGCTTCCTGAAATAATGGGGTTCTTATCCGCAACCACGACTACCTCGTCGAGAGCTTGGGTATCTTCCCGCATTACTACATTCAGTTTCAGATCCTCACCCAAAACCAAGTTTATTCCTGTCCGGCTCTCCGTATTGTATCCAATATAAGAGAACTCTACCACATAAGGGCCTCCGATACGAAGGTTGTTAAAAGAATAAGAACCATTCGGCTGGGTAATCGTGTAGTATTCGGTACCCGTTGGCGTATGCGTAGCCTTGATATTCACTCCGATCATCGCTTCCGATGATGTATCCGTGACTTTACCACTCATACTCGCCGTCGTCACCTGAGCATGTATGGATATTCCCACGCACAACAAAAGTAACGTTAAAAGTAGATAAGTTTTCCTCATACAAGAAGTATTTATATTTAAAATAATTATAACATTTTTGTATATCGCCGCAAAGATAGGGATTAGATATCTCTTTTTGTCACAAACTATATATAATATTCATAGCATTAACATTCCTCACACAGATCTCCAGATTATTATTTTCAACCAATCACATCCATAATCCAACAATATGCAGGAAAAGCGTCTATAATTCTTTTAAATCACCGCCCAACAGGGAATGTTAGTTAAGAATCATCAAATTAAAAATTTCATAAAGAACCCTCTTGTTTTGCCAATACAAGCCATCCATCTCCGAATAAGGACATTACTCAATTCCGCCCCGTCACAGCAACTTCATGAATATGAAACAAGTATTAAATAAGAAACATACAATGATATTAAAAAATAACCCATAACTTTGCGAAAGTTTTTATTACATTAACTATTTTAAATTATGAGCAGACATTTACAGACGCTATTCCTTTTAGCTGTACTGAGTTTCTTGTTTGTCATCCCGACACAAGCACAGGTAACAACAGCCAGTATGAGTGGAACAGTTATGTTTCAAGATGAACCCGTTATTGGTGCGACCGTTTTGGCGGTTCACGAACCTTCTGGGACAAATTATGGTACGATCACAAACGTTGACGGACGCTTTTCCTTACAAGGTATGCGTACAGGAGGTCCATACAAAGTTACGATCTCTTACGTTGGTTATCAATCTGCCGTTTATTCCGGCATTACCCTGCAATTGGGAGAGAACTACAACTTGAATGTTAAGTTGAAAGAATCTTCTGAGACCTTGGACGAGATCGTAATCACAGCGGCGAAAACGAAGTTCAATACGGAAAAGACGGGTGCGACAACCAATATCTCCTCGTCACAGATCACCTCTTTACCCACCATTAACCGTAGTATCTCCGATATCGCACGCCTTTCTCCTTATGCCTCCGACATGAGTTTTGCCGGTGGCGATGGCCGTTCCACGAACTTTACGGTAGATGGAGCGAACTTTAATAACAACTTCGGCCTTTCGGATAATCTTCCCGGAGGCGGTAACCCGATCTCTATGGACGCTATCGAGGAAGTACAAGTGGTAATCGCCCCGTTCGATGTCCGCCAGACAAACTTCATTGGTGGCGGTATCAACGCTATCACCAAATCCGGTACAAACACATTCAAAGGTTCCGCTTACACTTACTTCCAGAACCAGAATATGCGAGGAAACTCAATCGATGGAGAAGACTTGGGCGCACGTGCTAAGGAATCCAAAACGATTTACGGAGCTACGTTCGGCGGTCCGATCATCAAGAATAAATTATTCTTCTTCGCCAATGTAGAGGTGGAAAAACAACCGCAACAAGTGATCAAATGGAGAGCTCGTACCGAAGGAGAGCAACCGGACGAGAATAACTACATATCTCGCACTACACTCTCCGACATGCAAAAGGTATCCGATTTCTTAAGAGATAAATATGGTTATGATACAGGATCAGCCACGAACTTCCCCGCAGACGAAAAGAATTTGAAATTGTTAGGTCGTATCGACTGGAATATCACGAATGGCCATAAATTGAGCGTACGGTACAACTATACAAAGAATACCGCATGGAACGCTCCCAACGCTAACTCTATGGATGGTGGTTCCGGCTCTCGTCTGTATAATACAAGCCGTGTAGGTTACCAATCCATGTCTTTTGCCAACAGCATGTATTCCCAAGACAATAAAGTGTCTTCCGTATCCGCTGATTTGAACAGTCGCTTCTCTGATAAGATTTCCAATCAGTTACTTTTCACTTATACGGATATCGAGGATATGCGCGGAACCAACTCTTCCCCTTTTCCCTTCATTGATATCTTGGCAGGTAAAGATGCGGAAGGTAACCAAATCATGGAGCCTTATATGAGTGCCGGATATGAATTATTTACTTACAACAACGGCGTGAAGAACAAGATCACAAGTGTTATCGATAACTTCACTTACTTTGCCGGCGACCATAAGATCACAGCTGGTATCAGTTTCGAGCACCAACTTGCTAGCAATGCTTATATGCGCAACGGTACGGGATATTATCGTTACAGCAGCTTAGATGATTTCTTGAACGGTGCCGCTCCTGAAACGTTCGCATGGACATACGGTTACAACGGTGTTTCCGACCCGAAAGCTCAGGTTACTTTTAACCAGATCGGATTCTACGCACAGGATGAGTGGAACATTCGTCCGAACGTGAAGTTAACTTATGGCATACGTTTCGATGATTTAATTTTCGACAATAGTGATCTTCAAAGAAACGACGCAATCTACGATCTTGATTTCGGAGGCAAACATATCGACACCGGCAAATGGCCTAAGTCTAGAATGCAAATATCCCCTCGTGTAGGTTTCGTTTGGGATGTGTTCAAGGATAATTCCTTAAAAGTACGTGGTGGTACAGGTATATTTACCGGACGTTTACCCTTGGTATTCTTTACGAATATGCCGACAAACTCGAATATGGTACAAAATGCCGTAGTATTCGGTACAAAATATGAGAATGGAATTGCGGTAAGTCATGATTCCCGTCTGGATCAATTGGCTGGCGGCATGATTACGAATGTAGACGATGCGATCAAGAAATTCGGCCTTCCTACCACGATAGAGAATCCGGTTGCCGGTTCTAAGATCTCTGGCGTAAAGGACAACTTCAAGATGCCACAAATATGGAAAACCTCCTTGGCTGTAGATTATCAGCTCCCTACTTCCTTCCCATTATCCGTAACCGGCGAGTTCATCTATAACAAGAACATCAATGCCGTAACCCTTGAGAATATCAACATCAAGGACCCGTCAAATTGGGAACATTTTAACGGAGCGGATAACCGTTTGATTTATCCATCTGATTATACGTATGTATCCGGTAAGAATGCGGTTGTATTAACTAACACATCCAAAGGACATGGTTATACCGCCAATGTTACGGTTAACGCTCAACCCGTAGAGGATTTGAACATGATGTTGGCTTATACGCACACGGAATCCAAAGAAATTTCCGGTCTTCCGGGTAGCGACCCTGTATCTACATGGCAGGGAATGTTAACGATAGACGGACCAAATTTCGCAACCGTACAACGTTCACGGTATGTAGTGCCCGACAAGGTAATCGCAGCGATCAATTATAATCTACCCTTCCGCCATAAAGGTCTGCTCAGAAAAACAAGCTTAAATCTGTTCTATTCCGGTTATTCCGCTTCCGGATATAGCTTCGCTTATACGAATGATATGAATGGCGACGGTATCAATAATGATATGATGTATATCCCGAAAGATGACAGTGAAATCAAATTCAAGAATGAAGCAGATAGAACCGCTTTCTGGAACTTCGTAGACCAAGATTCTTATTTAAAGAATCACAAGGGAGAATACGCTGAGGCTTATGCCGCACGTGCACCTTGGGTACATCGTTTCGACCTTCGTATCACGGAAGATTTCTCATTCAAGGCAGGTAAAACCGAACATCATTTCCAATTGAGCCTTGATTTCATGAATATCGGTAATATGATCAACTCGAAATGGGGTGTAATGAAGAACGCATCTTCTTCCAACGGTTGCCGTATCTTGAAACATGAAGGCATGGATGATAACAAGACTCCAATTTTCTCCATGTATAAGATCAATGGTGAATATCCGACTGAGACTTATTCTTATAACCGTATCTATACTGAATGCTGGAAAATGCAGGTTGGTATCCGTTACATCTTTAATTAATCAAGAGATATAACTCCATAAAAAAGGCGGGAAATAAATTTTCTCGCCTTTTCTATTTCATCATATATCCTCTCCCCCTCGCAAGGCATCCGCAATATCTTGATGCTGCTGGGCTAATTCGTCCTCTCCTATCGCCCGGAACCCTTCCGCTAGATATTCGTGGGAAGCCGCATGTTTAGGTTTGATGCTTATCGCCTGCTGGAAATCCAGAATAGCTTCATCGTAATATTTGAGTTTCAATAGGCATTTTCCACGGTTATAGCGAGCCTTAAAAGACTTCGGGCTTAATTTTACCGCCTTGTTTAAACAAACCTGAGCGTCATAGTCCTCACCTATATCCAATAAAGTAACCCCTTTGCGTACCCAAGCTTCCACATAATTCGGATTCAAATTCAAGGCCTTATCAAAACAACGGATAGCGGCATTCGCGTCATGGGCCTTCGTTATGCACTCGTTGCCCATCAAGTAATATTCATGCGCATACTCTTTCTGGGTCTCACGAAGCGAATGCAACTCTTCCCGCAAAGCCTTAATCTGTGCCTTTTGACTATTCAACGCTTGCAATTTCAAACGAAGCAGCCGTTGTACCATCGGATTATCCAATTCATTCCGTTTAGATACAGCGGCGGCAAAAGCCTCGACCGCCTCTTGCATATTACCTAGCCGAAATCCCTGAGCCGCCCGACCATATTGTAGTTCCGCCTCACTTTCCTTGAGGCTTTTCTCTATTAACGCTTGGTTGTTGAATATTTGGCTGAATTCCACGATCTCTTTCCGGATAAAGATATCCCGGGAAGAGATCGTGCTTTTTAGCACCAATCCCTCCAATGAGGTACAACGGCTCAACGCCACATAGGTTTGTCCCCCGGCGAATACACCCCCGGTCAAATCAACTACCACCCGGCTAAAAG
>OLZG01000840.1_pt1 | contig 13931 bp, 6 predicted proteins | sample 1644401 | NCBI WGS metagenome assembly OLZG01 (sample SAMEA103958119, study PRJEB25191) | human gut metagenome | biome: human-associated habitat [ENVO:00009003]; feature: intestine environment [ENVO:2100002]; material: feces | place: Germany | collected 2013/2015
TAACGCAAAATGTACCCTCCTTACTGGGTGTCCAGTAAAGAGGGTACATTTCAAACTTGCCATGTCTTCTTATGGAATCGTTCTTTGGGATGTCTGGAAGAGGGGCAGGCATTTTTTCTGGGGTTTCGGTAAAAAAGGCTTTTTCCTGTAGAAACAGATATGAGTTGGAAAGGTGGTGCGCAAAACCCCATTTTCATTCGGTCCCCTTTTTCCTTGGGGGATATGGGCACAGTGTGACAACAGATGGCATTGATTTGAGGACATATTTTTTCTCACTTTGGCAGAAACATTCAAGGAGGAATGATGATGATGTATTTATCCCATAAGAAAAAAGTACTTTTATCGGCGGCCGTCCTCTTCGCGTTAGCGTCGGGAGAAGCTTTTGCAAGTTCCTATCATGGCGGAACATCGGACGTGACTTCGTCCAATGAAACACTGGACGAACTTTATGCAACAAATAAGGCTAAGGTCACCGTGACAGGGAGCGGTACGATTACTTTTACCCCATCAGGAACCACCGATGGTGAGGGAGCCATCGACGCCAGCGGAGGATCTGTCGTGACGATTGGGTCAAGCTCTTTACCTTATGACAGGTTGACGGCAAATGGGGAAATCCTTGCCGAGGACAAGAGTACGGTGAATCTTTATGCAAAAGAAATCACCATCAATAAGGGGGACGATTATGCAGCGGTAACAGCAACCAACGGAGCGACCATTACCATAGGGACTGCAAATACAACTTCCCTTACGACAACGGGAGAAGTGCTGTCAACGGATGGAGATAACGGTGCGGCGTCTTCCGTTAACCTAACTGCAGGCGATGTGACCTTGAACTATAGCCCAAATCCTTCTGCTGATTCGGGAAGCGGGGGAGATGAGGATCACACGCTCTATGCGGACGGTGGCAGCAGGCTTGCTGTAAATGCATCGGGTACGGTTACCATAAAAGGCCCGATTGGAGCTGTTGATTCCGGCAGCAGCATCACTGTCGATGGTTCCACGATTTCCCTGACCCATAATACAGTTGGAGAAGATGGCGTCACTTATAATTATGACCTCGAAACGCGGGGGATTCATGTGGAAGAGGGAGCTTCCGTTCGAATCGGCAGCGATAGTACAACGTCCCTTGCAATCGATGTGGAAAATAGCAGCGATGATTCGTCCATTGTTGTTAGTGGGGGTGCCTCCAAGCTGGAGCTTTATGGAAAGACTATTTCCGTCACGGCAGAAGACGGTATCTATAATGGTAAATTAACAAAAGAAACCTTTGATACTGAATATGAAGGCGGCAGCTTAGTGATTGGTTCGGACAGTACGGATTCCTTAATCGTAAACGGCCCAATCCAGACTGTAGGCAGTGACGCTAGCACGAAGCTTTTGGGATCTTCCATCGCTGTACAATCTCGCATCTATACCTATAGGGGTGGGGCCTTGACGATTGGTTCTAAAAGCACAGAATCTGTCTATGTGGATACTCTTTTTGATTCCGTCAATACAAAGACAACGATACTCGGCAATGACATCACGATTGGCAATAGAAGCTACTATTTAGACGGAATGTTGTACAGTAGTCCATCTATTGATATATACGATGGAAGTATTGTCACGATTGGTGACGATACTACAGCAACTGTTACCATTGGGGGTGATGTTGGGGCTGATATTGATGTGCAGGATGCTGACCTCACCCTAAAGGGAAATGAGATTGTCATTGGACTAAATGATGATCAGCATTTTGGGATTTATCACTATTATGGCGGAACCGTTACCATTGGCGATGAGAATACCGAATCAGTCGTCATAAATACTGCGCTGCTTATGCAGACAACACGAAACCACCAAAAAAGCAACTTGACGACTGTCACGGGAGATACGGTGACGTTCAGTGGAATTGTGAGCACATATGGGATAGAATCTTCCCTCGTAGTAGATGGAACAACAATTTTGTTGACGAGAGATACGCCTATTCTAGAAGTGTCTCCGTATCCAATTTCAGCACTCTATGGAAGTGCCATTGCCCTAGGAAGCAGCAGGACCGAGTCCCTTACCCTTGCTGGTACGGTTGCTTCTGTTTCATTAGTGGATGGGACCGATACAGAAGTATCCCTTGATGGCTCGGCGATTACCTTGCAGAACGGCGCCGTTGCTACGGGAAATGGGGCTGCACTTACGATTGGCAGCGCCGGGGTGACAAAGACCCTTACAGGTGACCTTACGGCCACGGATAAAGGCGTTGTTACGGCGACGCTCTCCGGAACTTATACGGGAGATGCTTCGGCCACGGATAGCGGCAATTTGACCTTAACTGCAGGCTCCCTTACGGGTGACCTTACGACTTCCGATAGCGGTACTCTTGCGGCAACTGTCAGCCATACCTTTACAGGTAAGACGACAGACGATGCCGATACGATGACACTTACCCTTAGTAGCGGTGCTACGTGGAATTTGACGGATTCTTCTACCGTCAGTACCCTGAACGCGGAGGGGGGAGCTATTAGCCTCATGGACGGCACGCTGGGTGAGACGCTGACGGCAGGTTCCTTTGCCGGTGACGGCGCAACGCTTTATCTTGACGCTGATGGGACGACCAATACGGGCAACGACCATCTCTACGTCACGGGAAGCCATACGGGAACGACGGATCTGCATCTTAGCAGCACGTCCAATACCTGGGAAGGGGCTCTGGGCACCGTATTGGCTAGCGTAGGGAATGAAGAAGGATCCTTTGTGAGCGACGGGGAGACAGAAGCGGCTCTCTACTACTACAACGTTGAACTTGCAAGCACCAGCGACAACGTGACAGACGGCTACAGCACCGATTGGTACCTCAAGGGCTTTACGAAGGCTCCAACAAATGACGAAGGGCACCACACGACGGTGGTCCGGAACCTTGGCGGCATTACGGGAGGCAACTACCTTCTTTGGAGAAGCGACATGGATACGCTCTTCCGCCGCATGGGCGAAGCGGACGGGTCCCTTACGGACAATACGGATAACGGAATCTGGGCTCGGGGCAAGGGCAAGAAATTCAGCCGCGAGAGCGATTTTCTTGTTGACTCCAAGTATAATGAGTACGAAGTGGGCTACGACTGGCTCCATAAGAAGACGGACACGAAGGAGCACGTCATCGGTGTGGGCTTTGCCTACCTTGATGGCGATGCAACCTACGTGTCAGGGAAAGGGGACCTCAAGGGCTATACCCTAGGCCTTTACGATACGCAAGTCTGGAAAAACGGGCAGTACCTTGACCTCAGCCTCAAAGGGTCACGGTATGAAAATGAATTTGGTTATACCGGTCTTGGCCGATTCATTGACGGTCAGTCGAACAGTACGGGCTTTTCCTTCGGGGCCGAATATGGCTACAAGAAAAAGGACGAAAAGGGCTGGTTTGTGGAGCCGCAGGCCCAGGTTGTCCTGGGACACTTCCGGAATGATGCCTTCACCGATTCGAACGGGGTGCACGTGGAAGGCGAAAGCATGAACACCGCCCTGGGACGGATTGGAGCCCGGGCTGGGTATGAAAGCCCGCGTTTTGCGGTCTATGCGAAAGCCAACTGGTACCATGACTTTGGCGGCAACCATGTGACGGTCATGTCCGTGGATACGGACCGGCTGCGCGTCCATGAAGATTATGGCGATACCTGGTTCTCCTATGGACTGGGCGGCGCCTATAAAATCAATGACGGTCTGCAGGCCTATTTCGACCTTGAACGGGGCGATGGTTCCAGCTACGATGAGAACTGGAGCTGGGATGTGGGACTGCGCTGGAGCTTTTGATCAAAAAAATCACCCTGCCTCTTTGGCAGGGTGATTTTTTTGCGTTTTGAGCATGAAAGACTGAGCTCAAAAGGTATGGCGCGGCATCTTGACCCTGCCTAAAAAGCGTGACATACTGTATTTGCTAACAGTGCGTCAGGATTCATTTCAAAGGAGTGCGATAGCCATGGAATTCTTGAATCTCATAAAAGAGCGATATTCCTGCAAAAAGTTTGATGGCCGTCCCATCGATGAGAGTGTCCTTACAGCCATCCTTGAGGCGGGGCGCTTAGCCCCAACGGCAAAAAATGCCCAGGCTCAGCGCGTTTACGTCCTTACTTCCCCCAAGGCCCTTGCGGCCCTTGACAGCATAACGCCCTGCCGTTATGGGGCTCCTGTTGTCCTTGCCGTAGCCTATGATCGGAACAGTGTCTTCCATTATCCGGGAGATACCCGCGATTCCGGGGCCGAAGATGCCTCGATTGTGGGCGTCCATATGATGCTTGCGGCAAAAAATGTGGGAGTCGACAGCTGCTGGGTCAATTTCTTTGATCCAGAAAAACTCAAAAAGGCCTTGACCCTTCCGGAAAACGAAGACCTTGTGCTCCTTCTTGATTTAGGCTATAGAGGAGAAGGCGGCGGACCTCTTTTGAATCATACATCAAGAAAACCTCTTGTAGAAACTGTTAGGGTTTTGTGAGAAGGAAGGTGCTTTCCATGAAAAAAATCCTCGTTGCCTATTTCAGTGCAACTGGAACGACACGAAAGGCTGCCAAAGCCCTTGCTGAGGCTGCTGACGCGGATCTTTACGAAATCCGCCCCAAAGTGCCCTACACGGCCAAGGACCTTGACTGGATGGATCCTCGTTCACGGTCATCTTTGGAAAAAAAGGCCGGGGCGCCTTTACCGGAACTTTTGGACCACAATGCTGCGCCCGCGTCCTATGATGTCATTTTTTTGGGCTTTCCGATTTGGTGGTATGAAGCTCCCAAAATCATCACGAGTTTCCTCAAGGCGTACGATTTCAGTGATAAGAAAATCATCCTATTTGCCACAAGCGGCGGCAGTGGTTTTGGAAAGACGTTGGAAAAATTGAAGCCTGCCGCAGGGCCTCATGCAGACCTTATGGAAGGACGGATCCTTAATGGCCGTGTCGGTGAGGGCACACTGAAAAAGCTTCTGGCAGCTTCTGTATAAGAAAGGACGGATCATCATGAATCGAATCATGAAACTAGCAGGCATCCTCTTAATGGGCTTTATTCTGGCCTACATGGGCGGCTGTGCTTCAGCCGGCGGCGAAGAAAAGGCGGCCACCAAGAAGGCAGGCGCAGAGCAGGCAGCTTCACCCAAAGGGCGTCCGGACGTTCTTGTTGCCTATTTTTCCCAGACGGGAAATACGCGGACCGTGGCCCAAAAAATTGCGGCCCTAACGGGCGGCACCCTTTACGAAATTACGCCGGAAATTCCCTACAGCAAAGATGACCTTGACTACAATGTCAAGGACAGTCGGGCCAATCGGGAACAAAACGATGCCTCCGCCAGACCTAAACTGCGGGGAACGCCTGAGCATTTCCAAGATGTGAAAGTCATTTTCCTAGGGTATCCAATTTGGTGGGGGATTGAGCCGCGCAGCATCGATACTTTCAGTGAAAGTCTCGACTTTACAGGAAAGACCATCATTCCCTTCTGCACAAGCGGTTCCAGTGGTATCGAAAAAAGTGAGGAAAACCTTGCCTCCCTGATTCCTGGTGCCAAATGGAAGAAAGGCAGACGATTTGAAAAGACGGTAAGTGAAGAAGACCTTAAAAAATGGATCAAGGAACTGGATCTGTCCCTTCATTGAGAAAAAAGGGGCCCTATGATTGCCTTGGACTGGCTATCATCTAAAAAGCAGGCATCCCATGGGCCCTTTTGCTTACTTTTACTCCATGAATGATTGATGCGTCTAACAAATATCAATGAAAAGGAATCAGAACATGAAAAAATTAGGCCTTATTGGGGGAACAGGCCCTGAATCAACCCTTATCTATTACAAAATCCGCACGCTTATCGATATGATTCTTGCCTGATATGGGGCATCTTGAACCATACTGGAAGATGCCCGCTGCAGCATCATTTCATGGGATTCATGCCGGTGGTAACAGACGGTCGTTGGAAAAGTGTGAAACGGGTGCGCGGCATATCCTGATGACGTGGAAGCCATATCGTTCCGTGGACCTTGATGGGTAATAGTCCCAGCAAGGTCTTTTTGTATTTTTTGAAAACCACGCCATAGTGGCGTGGTTCCGGAAAGCTTATAGCTATAAAAAAAGGTTCTTTGTCAAATTTGGAGTGCTAAAGTATCTATGCACTCCTGGAGAGGACATGCACTGAGGACAGTGCGTGTCCTTTTTCGTTGCGTGTGTTAATGTACAAAATCCTATTACGAAAGCGCTCAAAATTGCGCAGACCAAATGAGATGCGTTTTAACACTTTGATTTTATTGTTGCAGCCTTCAGTAAAGCCGTTGGAGTAGGGATAGATAAGAGCGCTCTTGATTTCTTCGTACCAGTAGGTAAAGGACTTAACCAGAGAGTTCATTTCCGGTAAATCAGCGCTTTTTACCAGGTCTATCCATGTTGAAAGTGCTAAAGAAATGTTGGCATTATCTTTGAATCGAAGCACCTTGGAAAATGCGTATGTTAGTGCGTAAGCACATCTTAGACGAGGAGAACAGTGAAGGATCCCCTCCCGCTTTATAAGCTCTTCTTCGGTTAATTTCTCGTATGGTTTCGTTAAGATTGTCTTGTTGGACTTAACCATTCGGCTATGGTGACAAAGGCGCTTTTGCTCTGCTTTGTAAGCGCGCTCCATGGCCCATTGGACTAAGCGGATCATATGAAAACGGTCTGCCACGATGCGCGCCTTGGGGAAGATCGTTTTTATGACTGAACGGAACTGCATAGACATGTCCATTGTGACAAATTCTACTTTTCGTCGTTCACTCATTGGGAATTGATAGAAATACTGGAGCAGAGCCGGTGTGGTTCGTGCCGGAAGAACGTCCAGTATACGCTTGTTTTCAGAGTCAGTGATGATGACTTGGTACTTCTGACCCCCGGCATTTCCTTTACATTCATCGATGGAAAGCACGCGGGGAAGGTGACTGGGACGCGGAATATGGACTTCATTTTATGGAGAAGTGGGGAATGTTTGATGAGGCGCGTATAGCAGCCTTTTATGCGTCTTGTAGTGGCCTTACAATGAGGGCAGATGTGTTCTTGAGGCGGCAGCTGAACCGCTAAAACCAAGGCTGATTCCGTTTCCTTTAAATTTTGAATCCATTCCTCTTTAATTCCTGTTAATTTTTCGATATAATCTAGAGAAGGCATATGTATTCAACTCACTTTCTTTATTGTCTGACACTTTAATTGCAAAGGATTTGAGTACATACGCCTATTTTTTATTGAAAAAAGTAGGCGCTAAGAGGACACGCACCTGGACGGTCACTTTAGCGCCCCAAAATAAATTATAGGACCATGAAACAGGTCCCTGTGTAGCCTCACAAGGGCGTGCATCAAGGAAGTATGGGAACGCGCAGCTCTGCAAGCATCCCACTAGGAAAGCAAGCAAAAGGACTGCAAATGGCACATATTTTGTAAAATGTGGAAATAAGCCCCCGCTTATTATCTGGGTTTAAAGAAAAGACCGAAAACTTCTTGCCACTAAAAATCTAGAGGAATGCATTGTTTAGGAAGTAAAATGATGTTAAAATAAGAAAAATGCACCGTATAAAGTTTAAATCTATTAAAGGTGCTGGGTGTTATTTTATGCTATTTTTAATATAAAGGAGGCGATTAGATTGAATAGAATTTACAAGGTTATATTCAATTGCGCAAAAGGGCAGTACCAGGTTGTTTCAGAATTAGCAAAAAATGGCGGGAAAACGTCGGGTAATTCTTTATTAAGAACAATTATTAAAACGGGGGGGTACTGACTAGTACCGTATTAACAGCTGTGCTTGTATTTGGAAGTGCACGTTATGGTAGCGCTGAAGTTGTTCATGACGGTGATACTTTGAATGCCGGAACTAACATTTCTGTAACTAAAGACGATACAACAAAGACAATCACAATATCCACTGATGGGGTTGCAACCAGTGCAGAAGTGGATGCAGTAAAAACAGACGTACAAAATAACCAAACAGCTATTGCTACCAATACGGACAAAATTGCGGATAACAGCACAGAGATCGCTAACAATAAGATTGGAATCAATCAAAATTCCAATGACATCCAGCAAAACAAGACGGATATTACGGCGAATAAAAATGCGATTACAGCCAATACAGGAAAAATCAACAATAATACGGCTGATATTACAGAGCTAAAAAATGTGCATTCTGCTTTGGGCTTGGATAAAACAAAACCGGGAATAAAGTATTTCCGTGCCAATTCCACAGGAGAGGACGCTGCAGCTGCGGGCAAAGATGCTGTTGCCATTGGTGTCAGTGCAAAAGCAAACGGCAAAGATTCTGTGGCTCTGGGCGATGCTGCACGTTCTGCTTCATCTGCTGAAAACAGTATTGCCATTGGCCGAAAAGCTGTCAGCGGATCTTTTAACGGTATGACGGCTGATGGCAACAGTTCTACTGTGGTTATAGGCGGAGGCAAAGCAAGCATATCCATCGGCGATGCGGCCAATGCTCGGGGAAATTCTTCGATTGCACTGGGGGATGGAGCGACGGTCTATAATGATGGGACCAATGCTCAGCTCAACGATAACAGCATGGCAATTGGAACTAAGGCTAGTACGGTTGCTTCGAATCATGCAATTGCGATAGGCAACAATGCAGCTGTGACGCAAAACAGTCATAGTGCTGCAGCGATTGGAGACAGCGCAAAGGCTGAGGCGGAAGGCGCACTGGCTCTGGGCAAAAGTACGGCTGCTTCTGGAGCTGACAGCATTGCGGTTGGAACAGAGGCAGCAGCCAGTGGAGCAGATGCCCTGGCTATGGGTAAGAATGCGCAAGCTAGTGGGGCAGATGCCGTTGCTCTTGGGAACGGAGCTGTTGCTGGGAGCAGTGCTTCTGTGGTTTTGGGCAAAGATGCCAGTGCAAATGCCGTCCGTTCTGTCGTACTTGGCCCTAATGCTGGGGTCGGTATGGTAGGGGATGTATTAGGGGCCAAAGGGTCTCATGTAGTCATCGGAGACGGTGCTGGTAACAATATTGACGGACAACAGAACATTGCAATTGGCTACAAAACGGGAAATGATGTCAAAAGCGACCATAATGTAGCCATTGGTTCTGAAGCTGGGACCAATATTGGGTCTAGCGGAAACATATCGGAAGGGAAAAATGTTTCCATTGGCTATCATGCCAATAAAAACGATTCTGCTGTATCGCGGATCCAGTCTACGGCTTTAGGCAGTGAGACGAAAGCTGCTGATGATGCCGTTGCAATAGGGTATCAGGCACAGGCGAATGGAAATGGGTCTACAGCAGTCGGGTTTAACGCCCAGGCTGCAGATGCGGCCAGTGTAGCTTTAGGTCAGGGTGCACAGGCTTCAGGCGGCAATGTTGCCATAGGCAATGACTCCGTGGCTAACGCCGCTATGATCAGTGGGACTGGGTATCTGACAGGACAGGCGGCTCCCAAGACTGCCGTTTCCGTCGGCAATGCATCGGCACTGCGCCGTATTACCAATGTAGCTGACGGGGCACTGGATCAGGATGCCGTTACTGTGGCACAGCTCAAAAAATCAATAGACGCTACGGTAGCTCGGGTCAATGCGAATGTTTCTTCTGCAACGGCAAGTGGGGTATATTATGATACGGTCACTTCTGGAGATGGAGACAGTATTACCCTTCGTAATAATGACAATAAGGGAACGAAAATCCACAATGTTGCGGCAGGGACACTGGGGACTGATGCAGCGAATGTAGCTCAGGTCAATAAGATCGTTGATACGGCAAAAACACATTACTACTCTGTAAAATCTACCGATTTGAATAATTATGACAACGATTTGGCTACGGGTGAAGACTCTATGGCAGCTGGCGTGAGCACCAAAGCTTTAGGGGACAGGAGTGTTGCGCTGGGGAATAATACAGAAGCGCAGAGTCTTGGCAGTATTACAGTGGGAGCCGGTTATGAAGATCCGGCTAACCCGGGCAGCCTGAAACAGACTTTAGCCATCAGCGGTTATCAATATAACACGGCAATCGGGGCTGGCGCTCAGGCAGCCGGAAATCATTCTCTGGCTATAGGGACTTTGGCAACATCCTCTATAAAAAATGGTGGAAGCAGCGTAGATAAAGCTGTTGCCATTGGCTATTCTGCTGGCGTTTCTGATGACAAAGCCATCGCCATCGGCAGTGATGCCAAAAGCAACAGCAAAAGTGCTTCCGCTATTGGTGATACGGCTCAGGCACTGGCAAAAAATGCTCTCGCAGTGGGGACGAATGCACAGGCAGAAGGTGTTTCTTCCGGGGCAATCGGTACCCAAAACCGGGTCACTGGGGCAAATACATATGTTTTGGGCAGCCAGAACAGTACGGCTGCAACAGGTACAGCTGCTGATGTAAGTGCTTCGAATTCGGGGATCTTTGGGAATGAAAACCGAATGGAAGGGGACAGCAATCGTATTGTAGGGAATCAAAACGTGCTGAAAATGGAATCCCTTTCCAATAATTCTGCCAACCCGAAAGCCTTTGGTAATATTTTTGTAACGGGCAATCAGAATAGGGTTACTGGGGATCCGGATACAAGTACAGCAGGCGATGCGGGCAATGTATCTGATATCGTGATTGCCGGTTCCAAAAACACCATCCGAGCCAAAAATCAGAAAAACAAGGATTTGACGGATATCCAAATCATTGGCAACCAGAATACCCTTGATGCCACGGCGCAGAATACGGATTTGTCCAATACCCAGATCTTGGGCAGCCATGTAACAGCCACTTTGGGGAATTCTGTCTATCTGGGCAGTAACTCTGCTTATGTTGCATTAGGAGCCACTACGAAAGGGATGGATGCTTACAGCAGCAACGGAACGTATCAATATGCTGGGGGAACCCCTGCTGGTATTGTAACGGTGGGGTCCGTGGGGAAAGAACGGCGCATCCAGAACGTTGCGGCTGGGCTGGTCAGCGCAAAGAGTACGGATGCGGTGAATGGAAGCCAGCTTTACACCATGACGCGGCCTCTGCGGTTTGCTGGAGACAATTCGACCATTGGCAATACTTCGGAAGCAGATGTCAATGTACTCCATCGCGGTTCTGATCAGGCTATGTCCCTTTTGGGCGGTGCTGACAGCAACAATTTAAGCGATGATAATATCGGGGTGGTTGCTAATTCAGCCAATAATACGATGACCGTAAAATTGGCAAAAGATGTGACTGGGCTGAATAGTATTACATCGAAAACTGTAAATGCAGAGACGGTAAAGGCCGGAGATACTACCATCAATAATCAGGGAGTGACCATAACTGGCGGACCTTCTGTGACCAAGGAAGGAATCAATGCCAACGGCACGAAAATCACCAACGTAGCTGCTGGTACAGCGGATACAGATGCTGTCAACGTCAGTCAGTTGACGAAACAGTCTGCCGATCTAACGGAAAAAGGGTTCGGATTAAAGGATCAGGATGGGAATATCGTCCATAAATCTCTGGGAGAGGATATTGGGGTTACCGGGGACGGCAAAAATATTTCTACAAAAGTGGAAAACGGAACGATGAAAGTGGTCCTGAACGATGATTTGAATGTGACCAGTGTAACTACTGCCGATACTAACGGAAATAAGACCGTGACCCAGGGAAGCGGCATGACCATCACGGATAAAGATGGGAATGAGACAACGATTGGAGCTGGCGGTATTACGATTGCCCCGAAAAATCCGGCACCAGGGACTTCGCCAGTTTCTTTGACAGAAAAGGGGCTGGATAATGGGGGCAATCAGATTCACAATGTGGCTGCCGGCACTGCTGAAACAGATGCGGTGAATGTCAGCCAGCTGAAAGATGAAATTGCAAAGAATGCCACCAAATTGGTAGACGGAAAAAATACGACAGTTACAGGAACAGGCACAACGGAAGATCCGTACAAGGTCAATGTCAATGACAATCTGAATCTGGGTGAAAAAGGCGAAAATGGTATAGACGGTTCCATCGGTGTGGCGGGCAAAGATGGCTCAGCTGTTACCATCAATGGGAAAGATGGCTCTATCGGAATGAATGGAAAAGACGGGAAAGATGGGCTTACCATGAAATCTGCGAAGGGTCAGGATGGCGTGGATGGTTCCAATGGTGCTAATGGTATGACCCGTATAGTTTACGAAGATGATGCCCATGTCACCCATGAAGTTGCCACGTTAGATGATGGACTGAAGTTTGCGGGGAATACAGGGTCTGTGGCCAAAAAACTGAACAACACCATGACCATCAAAGGGAATGGGACGAAAGCGGACGCAGAATATGATGCTTCCAATATCAAGACTGTAGTGGATGCAAATGGAGATCTGGTCATTGGACTGGACAAAAATCTCAAGGCAGATACTGTCACCGTGGGCGGCCAGGGCAAAGACGGTGCTGATGGCGTCAATGGGGCTATTGGTGTAAAAGGTGCCGATGGCAAAGATGGGGTTACCATTTCTTCTATAGGGAAAGACGGAACCAATGGTACCGATGGTCATATTGGTATCAATGGCAAGGATGGTGCTTCTGCTGACATCCATGTTGTAAAAGGTGTGAATGGAGTAGACGGCACGGATGGCTATAATGGCACGGATGGTATTGATCGGATCGTCTATGAAGATCACAATGGGAATACCCAGACGGTCGCCACTATGAACGACGGAATGAAATATGGCGGCGACGTAGGGAATGTAATCAGTAAAAAACTCAATGGGCAAGTGAATGTAGTTGGGGGCATTACGGATTCTTCTAAACTGTCAACGGAAGACAATATCGGAGTGGTATCTGATGGAAGTGATAACCTGAAAGTTCGGCTTTCAAAAGATTTGAAAGGACTGGATTCGGTTACCACGAAGACTGTTACAGCAGACACAGGGAATATCACGACGGTAAACGCCAGTACTGTCAACGTTGGAGACACCGCCATAACGACGGGTGGGATGACAATCAAAAACGGTTCCGCAGGGCAGGATGTTACGCTCAATAAAGATGGGCTGAATAATGGTGGAAATAAGATTACCAACGTAGCTCCTGGAGATATTTCATCGACCAGTACGGATGCTGTAAATGGAAGCCAGCTGTACCGTGCGGAAAACCGGATCAGCCGATTGGGAGATCGAGTGAACCGTGTTGGGGCAGGTGCCGCGGCTCTGGCAGGATTGCATCCATTGGATTTCGATCCAGATGACAAATGGGATTTTGCTGCAGGGTATGGGAATTATAAAGATGCTCATGCAGTGGCTATCGGAGCGTATTATCGTCCTAACGAAGATACGATGTTCAGTGTGGGAGGTTCCTTTAGCGGAGGCGAAAATATGGTGAATGTAGGAGTCAGCTGGAAATTTGGACAAAAGAACCATATCTCTCGCTCCAGAGTATCCATGGCCAAGGACATGTTGGCCATGAAAAACCAAATCGAAACACTCACGAAAAAATTAGCTGCTTATGAATCAGGCCAGCCTGCCAAGGTAATCCCTGCGTCTACGCACAGCATGAACTTTCCTGATGTACCAGAGAACCATTGGGCTTACCAATATGTGAAAACATTGGCCGAAAAAGGCTACTTGGAGGGATATCCGGACGGAGAATTTAAGGGAGATCGTTCTATGACTCGCTATGAGTACGCTGCGGTCATCTACCGAGCTTTACAGAATGGGGCACCTTCTGATGGAAATATGGCCCGGTCGGTGGATGAATTTGGACCTGAACTGGTCAAAGTTCAAAATATTGACCGGTTCCGTGTGGATCGTATTTCTGGTAAGGATAATGACCGTCATAAGGTAGAACGTGTCCGTATCAATGATAAGGATGATAAAAACAGAGGTGATTTCCGGGATGTGTATGGATCCCATATCCAGAAATCATAAAAGTATGTAGGATAATAAGACATTGGGGCAATGCTTGATTTCATTGCCCCAATTCTCTATTCAATTGGATTTAAGAGGTTCTTTGTCAAATTTTGGGGTGCTAAAGTGTCTATGCACTCCTGGAGAGGACA
>OLZG01000851.1_pt1 | contig 13816 bp, 9 predicted proteins | sample 1644401 | NCBI WGS metagenome assembly OLZG01 (sample SAMEA103958119, study PRJEB25191) | human gut metagenome | biome: human-associated habitat [ENVO:00009003]; feature: intestine environment [ENVO:2100002]; material: feces | place: Germany | collected 2013/2015
GTATCCGATCCTACCAATATAAAAATATGGGCAGATATAGGCGTCATCTTTCTTTTGTTTGCTATGGGATTAGAATTCTCTTTCAAGAAGTTGATGACCGTAGGAGGTACAGCTGTTATCGCCTCTATAACCATAGTCTCCGGAATGATGTTTCTAGGCTATACTGCAGGAAACGCGCTTGGCTTCTCGCATCTAAGCAGTATATTTTTAGGCGGTATGCTTTCTATGTCATCCACCGCTATCGTATTCAAGGCGTTCGATGACATGGGACTCAGAGGGCAAAAATTTACAGGAGTAGTATTAGGCGTCTTGGTGGTCGAAGATTTAGTGGCCGTAGTTTTGATGGTCTTGCTTTCAACCTTAGCAGTCAGCAAGCAAGTCGAAGGAATGGAAATGCTGGAAAGTATTCTAAAGTTAGGAGCGTTTCTTATATTTTGGTCATTACTCGGAATCTATCTGATTCCAAGTTTTCTTAAAAAGATTAAGCCATTTCTTAACGACGAAACCTTATTAATCATAGCATTAGGCTTCTGTTTAGGTATGGTTATGATTGCGGCTAAAGCGGGATTCTCCTCTGCGTTAGGAGCTTTTGTTATGGGATCGTTATTGGCTGAAACCATTGAGGCCGAGAAGATAGAAAAATTGGTAAAACCGGTAAAAGACCTGTTTGCGGCCATATTTTTTGTTTCTGTAGGCATGATGATACAACCGGATTTATTGATTGAATACCTTGTCCCAATCTGCATCTTAACCATATTGGTTATCATTGGGCAAATCTTTTTTGGGAGTCTTGGTGTCCTCTTGTCCGGACAGCCATTAAAGATAGCTCTACAATCAGGATTCTCTCTGACCCAAATAGGTGAATTTGCGTTTATTATCGCTTCATTGGGAGTTAGCTTAAAGGTAACAGACGATTATCTGTATCCTGTTATTGTCGCTGTATCAGTCGTTACAACATTTCTTACTCCTTATATGATTCGCATGGCGACCCCGGTCTATCAATTGATTGACAATTATTTGCCTTCATCTATAAAACTAATGTTGAACCGTTATTCTTCCGGATCCAACACGGTCAAACATAAAAGTACATGGAATAAGCTGTTGAAATCTATGTTACTAGATGTAATACTATATACAGTATTGACAATATTCAGTATTATCATATTTTTCACTTATGTAAATCCAATTATTCGCGAGAACATATTAGGCTTCAAAGGGGCTCTATTGAGCTTATCTATTATTTTGGCCATTATATTACCTTTTCTTTGGGCTATCATTATGAAGAAGAATCATTCTCCTGAATTCCTGAAATTATGGAATGATAGTAAATTCAACCGGGGACCATTGGTTTCTTTGATAGCGATAAAGCTGCTCCTTTGCGCAAGTATTCTAATGCCAGTCATAGTCCATATATTTAATGTAGCATCTGGTGTTGGATTTATTATCACCCTGTTGATATTGCTAATGATTATTTTATCCAAAAAACTGAAAAAGCGTTCTCTCTCGATCGAGAAAAGATTTATTGACAACTTCAACGGGAAAACAACGGACTCAAACATTGGAAGTCCTTTGACTGATAATATCTTGAAATCTTTGCCTTTCAATGATTTGCACTTGATGGATTTCGTTGTTGGCCAAGAATCCTCCATTGTCGGCCGGAGTTTGAAAGAGATCAACTTCCGTCAAAAATATGGAATAAATATCGTTTCCATCATTCGAGGTGAACGACAAATCAATATACCTAGAGGAGAGGAACGCCTTTATCCTTTTGATAAGATTATAATTGTTGGTACGGATGAGGAATTGGATCTTTTCCAGGAGATAATACAAAAACAGGACAAAGAATATAGAGATCAGTTGGCGCAAAGCTTTAATAATAATATCAAAATAGAGCAATTTAATATTGAACCAGACTCTCCGTTGATCGGGCGATCTATTCAACAGTCTGACATTCGGGATAAGAACGCTTGTCTGATCTTGGGTATTGAACGAGACGGAAAGTCAATGATGAATCCTCCATCCCAAACCGTATTCAAGGAAAACGACAACGTATGGGTTGCTGGAGAATATCGTCAAATTGTTCAATTGAGCGAAGGTTTAAGTTATAATTAAGTGTTTCAGCCAAAGTGTAAAATATATTTTTCATTAGGGAAGCCATCTCTTAAATTCTACATTTAAGACTTAGGGGATTAGGATATTAGGATATATTTGATAGCTTTGCGAAGAAATGGGGGGCGTGCCCCTTTCTCGAATAAATGATAACAATAAAAGTAAATGATAATGAATGAAAAAATGAATGCTACATTGGGCAACGCTTTTCCCAAGGAACGGATTCGTTATGCGATGCTTTCTTTCTTTTTAGCGCAAGGTCTTTGTTTCTCTAGTTGGGCTAGCCGTATTCCGGACGTGAAGGATATTTTTGAGGTGAATTACGCTTTCTATTGGGGCTTGGTCTTGTTCCTGATCCCGGTAGGTAAGTTTGTGGCGATACCGTTAGCGGGTTATTTGGTGTCGAAGTTGGGGAGTCGTATTATGGCGCAGGTCAGTGTGTTGGGGTATGCCTTGGCCTTATTCGCGATAGGTACGGCACATAATATTTATCTGCTGGGTGTTTATTTGTTCTGTTTTGGGGTGTTCTGGAATCTTTGCGATATATCCTTGAATACGCAAGGAATTGGTATCGAGCGACTCTATGGGCGTACGATTATGGCCTCATTTCATGGAGGTTGGAGTCTGGCGGCTTGTTTAGGGGCTTTGATCGGGTTTATCATGATCGTATCCGGTGTTACTCCGTTCTGGCATTTTACGTTGATTGCATTATTGATTGGAGTGACTGTTTTGGTAAGCCGGAAGTATTTGCAGGAAGACGTGGCGGTTGAGTCACCGGAGGAAGAGAAGGAAGCGGAGAAGAAAGAAGCTCCGGCATTGTTGAGCTTTATCCGTAAGCCGGAAATGCTGTTGATCCAGTTAGGTATCGTCGGGCTGTTTGCCTTGGTGGTGGAAAGCGCGATGTTTGATTGGAGTGGACTTTACTTCGAATCGGTATTGCAGGTTCCTAAGTCCTTACAGATTGGTTTCTTGGTGTTCATGGTGATGATGACGGTAGGCCGTTTTCTTACGAACTCCGCCTATAGTGTTTTAGGAAAGCAGAAGGTGTTGCAATTAGCGGGTTTCTTTATTTTAGCAGGTTTTTTTATCTCAGCCATGTTGGGTGGAATGTTCGAATCGATGACGGTAAAGGTGATCGTGAATTCCTTAGGCTTTATGTTGGTAGGCTTGGGCATCTCGTGTATGGTGCCTACTATTTATAGCTTAGTGGGCGCTAAATCGAGAACTCCGGTGGGAATTGCCTTGACGATCCTTTCCAGTATCAGCTTTATCGGCTCGTTGATCGCACCTTTGTTGATCGGAGCGATCTCGCAGGCTTTCAATATGAAATACGCTTATATCGTGGTCGGCTTGTTAGGGCTTTGTATCTTGCTAATGACTACATTCTGCAAAGCATTCAAGAATAATTAAAGATAGAGACTTGAGAATTGAAAATTAGGAGAGAGCGAATAATTTTCAATTCTCAATTTTCAACTACTCAGGCATTCGTTGTTCCGCTGTCTCTAAACATCGCAACACATCTTCCTTAGTGCCGTTGAATGGGCCTATTCCTTCGATTTTCAATGTTGTCATAGCTGCCGCGAAACGTCCGGCTTCTTCTATGCTTGCGCCTTTGGCACGTTTATAGAGATATCCTGTCATATAAGTATCACCCGCTCCGGTAGCGTTTACTACTTCTTTCGGTATGTAAGCGGGGATTTTATGGAAAGTGGAACCGTCGTAAATGATAGATCCCATGCTTCCGAAAGTCAGCAATACCTCTTTCACGCCCCAATCGTAGATAACTTTTCCTGCGTTCACGGCATCGGTATATCCGGTTAACACCTCCATCTCATGTTCGTTAGCCTTGAGGAAGTGCACGTATTTAAGTACTTCTTTTTTCTCTGGCCAATCCACGGCAAATACATCCTTGTCTCTTACTTCCCGTAGATACCCTTGCGAGTCAATCGATACTAAGCCTTTCCCCGCTAAATACTTTACCACTTCCAAAGAGAAATCATCGGCAAGCAAACTACCAAGGTGGAAGATTTTAGAGTTGATGTTCTCCAGATATTCCACGGTGAAAGGATCTGCTTTCGCCAATACACGTTGCGTACGGTTATCTTGGTTCTCTCCATAAATATTCTCGAAATAAACGGTGTGCTTACTTGGCATCACGGCAACGTCGATACCTTCAGCTCGTAGTTCCTCCACCGTTTTCATCTCAGATTCAGCCAAGGCTGTCACTAGAGTATAGTCGATATCATCGAAATGTTTTATCGCATGCGAGAAATAAAAGGAGGTTCCTCCCGGCATATGGACGGTGTTCTTAGGTGTTACTACCTTATCCAAGGTGATGTGTCCTACGCAGCAAAGTTCGTGTGTATTCATTTTTTACTCAGTTTATTATAAAGCGACAAATTTATGAAAAAAGCTTTCAAATACATAGATTACTCTCTTTTTTGACCAATAAAAGCATGAAAGAGGCGTTTTGCCCTTGTGACTTTAGTTGCATCGGCATCAAGCTATAGTTTTAAGCTTATGGAACTAAAGTTACTTCATAGGTGAACAAAAGTTTCATTATTATAAGACTTGAAGGAATAAGGAATATTTGTTGATTGCTTGATAATTATATTATATATGTACGCTCGTACATATATAATATATGATAAAAGGGTAAATTCTATTGAAAATATAGTATATGCTATTGATCGTATGAAGATAGGTTTATAAAACGACTAGTTTAAACGATCGATTTTTCTAGTCATTTGCAAAGGTACGCGTTTCTTCGACACTTGCAACCCTTCAAGGTTAAAAAAATCACCCCTTATCCGCTTTCTTATCAATCAAATAGGCTATCCATCACGAAACAACCGATTCCATAAACAAACCTTCTCCTTTATCCCTTGAAAAACGCAAGATTTAGACGATCGTTTAGACTAGTCGTTTTGTACCCATTTAGGTGGGATGCATATATAAAGAGCTTTTAATTAACACTAGTATTAATATTAATTTTAGAATTATGAACAAAAAGTTTTCTACTCTTGTAGCGGGCTTGGCTTTATGTACTGCCTTTACCGCTAATGCGAAGGTTGAAAATGGCAAAGTTTACCAATTGACCAATGAGGATGGTAAATATTTGTCTGTCACAGAGTCTTATACAAAGACTGATAGTTTGATCTTGGCTGATGCTCCTACTGCGGATATCAAGAACACTGATTATCAAAAATCCTTATGGAAAGTAACTTATCGTTTTGTCTCTTTGGCGAATACTTGGGCGTACACATTGACGAATAGCGCTACAGGCAGAGTGTTGACATTGGATAAGCAAGCTGAGTGGAACTTCAAAAATGAGGGTGCGTTTATCGCTCCGGAGAATGTGACTGCCGTTACTTTATCTGCTCAGTTGGATAATAAGACAGTTGTTTCTATCATCGCTAAAGATGATGTGGAAGCTGAAAGAACAGATATTGTTACTTTGGAAAAGGGAACGGCTGTATCTGCATCTGCGATTAACTTTACAGTAGCAGCTCCAGCAAAGATAAACATGACTGCTGACTTGTTAAATAATAAGTATGGTTCTCCTTTCGCTTTGACTTTCGACAAAAATCTGGATGGAAATCCTTTGGCAGGCAAAGAGTTGTTCGCTACAGACATTGACGGTTTAGATGGTTATGTTACTTTGCAGGATAGAACTACCGGTAAGTATTTAGTTGTGGACTCTACTTCTTGGTCTTCTAATTTGTCTTCTGAGAAATTCTGGAAACTTACTGTAGACGCACAACCTAAAGATGAGGCTGCTGCTGCTGATAAGGCTACCGGTGTAACAGCTGGTACGATCCTAGAGAATGGTCGTGCGAAAGAGTTGTATGCTTTCAAGGTGGTTTTAGATCCTTCCGATAATAGCAAGATGATCCTTTATCCGTATGCTACTCCTGTATATAAAGGCGCAAATGATACGGAGAAGAAGTCAAAAATGTGTTATGACATGGAGGTTGCCGCTAATGGTGAGATGATCGCTTTTGGTAACTTCGCAGGTACAGAGAAATTGACAATCTGGACTAAGGATGCTGCTAAATGTACTTTCGCTGAGGTTAAGCTTCCGACTACATTGGATCCAGAGTATACTTACTTTGTTAAGGATATGAACAATGCGAAGTCTGATGAGGATCATTCCGCAAATAAGAACAAAGGAAAATACTATGTATTCTCTTTCTGTGAGAACGGTACAGTTCATGCTGGTGCTGTAACAGAAGTTCCTACTGCTTTATGGTATTTGACTGAGACTAATAATTTGGCTAATATGTGGAATACTAATAGTACTAGAGGTGGTGCTATTATCCGCGTAATAGATGATGCGAAGGCTATTTATTCTTTTGGAACAGATACAGTTCAATTGGTAAAAGGCCCGAAAGTGGAGGATGCTCAAGAGTTAGCTTATAAGAAAGTTTCTAAAGAAGATTTGGTTAATGGTGCATTGTCATTCCGTTTGAAATCTGATTTATTGGAGAACTTGTATGTAACTGTTAAAGATGGCAAATTGTATGTAGCTGCCGGTGAGTTGGCTTCTGCTTATAGATTTAAGGTAGAAGAGGTTGAATTAGATGAGGCAAATTCAACTGTAGCTGAGTCAAATGGAGTGAAAGTTTACAAGTATAATGTAACAGATCGTTTAGGTAAGGCTACTTTATGCTCTAAAAATGAAAATGGAACTGATTATTATTTAATGGGTGAGCCTGATGTAGAGAATGGTGTTTATCCTGTTACATTATCTTTCTTATCTACTGGTGTAGAGAATGAATATAAGTTGGTTTCTTATTCTGAATATACTGAAGAATATGGTTATTATGGTTCTGCAATCTCTGCTTTAGCTGGATCTGGAATGCTATATACAGCTAGCTGGTGCAACACTGAGAATACTACATTCGAGTTCGCAAAGAAGGATGCTCCTACATATGCTACTTTGAATATCGGTCACGTACAGATCACTTCTTATACAGAGGATGATAACAAGATGATCGCTAGCCAGAAAGATGGTTTCGCTGTATTGAAGGCAGAAGGACAGTCTATCTTGAAGAGCGATGTATATACGCATGATTCTTTGACTTTGTGGTTGGATACTGCTTGCTTGACTTTCGAAGAGACTATGCCTTTGTATTATCTTTCTACTAATGCATTTGCGGAAGAAGGTGTGAAAACTAGAAACTATTTGATGAATACATTGGATTCTGCAGAGGTTAAGGGTTATGCTTATGAGGCTGCTGGCGCTGAGGCTGTTCGTGCTGCATTTATCGCTGGTTCTGTATGCGGTATAGATTCTATCGCAATCAAGGGTGATACAATCAATGCGATGAACTTGAATCCGGCTGCTGTCGCATTTGAGGTCGCTGCTGAGTATAGCGATGAGGCTTACAAGATCCTTTCTGTTCAAGAATATTTGAATCCGGCTTATGATGAGGAAGCCGCTGAAGAGCAAGGTGAAGAGTATGATGTAGAGAAATATTTACCTCGTAATGCTTATTTGGCTCATTTGAACAATGTTGTTTATTGGACAACTGATCCTGAGCAAGCAGAAGTATTCAAGGTAATGACAACTAGCACTCCTACATCTAATGACAAGATCGCTGCTGAGTCTGCTATCTCTGTTATCGCTAACGATGGTACTGTAACAATCCAAGGTGCCGCTGGCAAGTCTGTTGTTATCTCTAACATCTTAGGTAAGGTGGTTGCTGAGACAGTTCTTTCATCTGATAACGCTACAATCGCTGTACCGGCAGGTATCGTAGCTGTAGCTGTAGAGGGTGAGGCTGCTGTTAAGGTGGTTGTTAAATAATTATTTTATTCGAAATGATACAGTAGAGGCGGGCACGTCCCGTCTCTATCTAAATATATTTAATTAAATAATTTCCACACAGCAAAGTATCCCGTGATGGGGGAACGTGTGGTTAATACTAAAGTAAAAAAGTTCTTCCGATAGTATTTCCGTGAGGAAGGAAACCGGATAAAAAATTGCTCCCGGCGATATTCGTATCGTCGGGACTTTTTTATGGTTCGGAAAGCTTTTATATAAATAAATGCGTATATTGCGGCAAGCTTATAATTTTAGAGTTTATGGAATATACCTTACTGATACTTCTATTACTGATCATGATTTGGATAAACTTGCGTAATAAGATATCCAAATCACAGGAGAAGACGGAGGAATTATCGAAAGAGATCGCTGCCTTGCGTAGACGTTTGGAGAATAGTTCGGAAGTTGCGGACGAGATAAAGGAACCGGAGCCTGAGATCTTGAAAGAGCCGGAAGTTTTCGTACAACCTGAACCTGTAAAGGCGATTGTCGAACCTGCGAGAAATCTTCAACCCCGGAAGGTGCGGAAGCCTGTCAATTATGAGAAATATATCGGTGAGAATTTATTCGGTAAAATCGGTATCCTGATACTCGTCTTGGGTATGGGTCTTTTCGTGAAGTATGCGATAGATAAGGAATGGATAAACGAGACCTTGCGTACGATCCTTGGCTTTGGGATGGGCGGATTACTTCTATTCGTGGCTTGGCGTTTGAAGGATTCCTATCGTACTTTTAGCTCTTTGCTGGCGGGAGGCGCTTTTGCGATCTTTTATGTAACGGTGGCGATCGCCTATCATTATTACGGGCTGTTCAGCCAAACGGTCGCTTTTATCTTGCTTGTATTGTTTACCGGGTTTATGTCGTCTTTATCTATACTCTATAATCGTAGGGAACTGGCGATTATCGCTTTGGTGGGTGGATTTATCGCTCCATTCTTAGTGGGTAGCGGAGATGGAAGTTATTGGGTGCTGTTTACCTATGTCATGATCTTGGACCTAGGGATGTTCGGGCTATCTATCTATAAGAAGTGGGGGGAATTGCCTGTAATTTGTTTTGCCTTGACTTGGATCGTCTTTGCGGGTTATACGTATGCTGCGGATCTGGATTTGATGGGAAGTGTCCAATTAACGCATTTACTTATTTTCTCTATCGCCTTCTATTTGATCTTCTTATTATCGGTCGCTTCCATCGTGCGAATCAATATCCGGGGGATCAATCAATATTTATTAGGAGTGATCGGATTGAACAATTTCGTATTCCTGTTCTTTGCCCTTTGTCTCCTGCAGAATATGGAGCTTGAGCGGAATTACAAAGGTCTGGTAACCCTTTTTGTTGCGGCTATTAACTTCGCTCTTTTCTTTTGGATCAAACGGAAAGGGGAACCTTTCACTTTCTTGATGCATACGTTATTGGGTATCGCTCTTACGTTCGTATCGGTGACGATCCCGATCCAACTGGAAGGGACCTTTATTACCTTGTTTTGGGCTTCAGAGGTAATGATTATTCTCTGGTTCTATAGTCGTTTCCGTCTGCGGGTTTACGAGATATTCGTTTGGGTACTTCCGGTCTTGACGCTGGGCTCTTACGGAATGGATGTCTTCCACGGATGTATGAAGGCTCGGTACGGAGATTCTTCCCTATTTATAAATGGCTTGTTCGCTACCGGTATTTTTACGGGGTTATCGTATTGGGTAGACGCTTGGTTGGTACGTCCGACAAGGATCTCGACGAAAGGGCCTCTCTTGACGGGATGTGTCGTATTATATATAGCCTTTGTTTTCGATTTCTATTCATATGTAGATCCTTCGATCGTGTCCTTTAGCTATATCGAGACATTTACGGTGGCGGTTTTATTTGCTGCGAATGTTTTATTAGGGAAAAGCTATTTGCCTGTGTCAAGAAATGCGGGGGGATATGGACTACTCTTGGGGCTATCTTTATCCCTGTTCGGAGGAATGTCTTTGTGGGTCGGGTATGATGATCTCTTTATTCCCCGGTTCCTGCTATGGGTTTCCTTGCTTTTAATCGGGGGGCATATTTTTGTCTTGGGACGGTACTATTATAAGGCATTCGACGCAAGAGAAAAGCGTACGCATGGGATGACCTTATATATTTGTTTGCTGTCTACGATATTACTGGCCGTGGGAACGAATAATTTGTTGAATCAGTTGGGCTTGCCGGATGAATTAAGCGCAGGTTTCTCTATCTCGTTGAGTCTTGCCGGTTTTATGCAAATGGCGGTGGGAATGCGATTGCATCTGAAAGTTGTCCGGATGATTAGTTTGGCCACCTTCTCGATCGTATTGCTAAAGTTGGTGATGGTGGATCTGTGGCTCTTGCCTACGATCGGGAAGGTGGTCGTCTTTATAATCTTGGGAGTTATCTTATTGATTCTCTCCTTCTTGTACCAGAAGTTGAAAACCGTCTTGTTCGATGATAGCTTATAGGATATCCGCTAGTTTCTCCAGCCCCATGCTATGAGAGCCTTTGATCAAGATATGATAGCCCTTTAACGGCTGTTTCCGAAGCTCTTCCACCATTGCCTCCGTGGTAGCGAAGGGGGAGAACTCTTTGCCTACCTTGGAGAAATGCTCGCCGCAGAGGAACACCTTGTCGAACTGGCCTTTCTTGATCTGTGCGACAACCTCCGCGTGTAATTCGTCGCTAGTTGGTCCAAGCTCGCGCATATCTCCAAGGATGATAGCTTTAGGCTGTACGGGCATGGTGATGAAATTGTCCAGAGCTACTTTCATGCTACTCGGATTTGCGTTGTAAGCATCGATAATCAATTCGTTATTATCGGTTTTCTTGAACTGAGAACGGTTATTGGTAGGCTCGTAAGCGGCGATAGCACGGCTGATACGCTCTGCCGGGATCTTGAAGAAGCGGCCTACGGCGACGGCGGCCAATACATTATCTAGGTTATAACTACCGATTATATGTGTTTCGACGGTATGCAACTTTCCTTGTTGCTTCCAATTGAACACTAAGAAAGGATCGCAACTGACTACCTGTCCGGACGCGAAAGCATCATCCCCGTTTCCATATGTGATTTGTTCGATGCCTTTGGCGATAGACTGAAGGTACTCGTTCTCTTTCTTGATAAATATCTTGCCTTTGGAGCGACGGATATAATCATATAACTCCCCTTTTGTCCGGATCACACCCTCGAAAGAACCGAAGCCTTCCAGATGGGCACGGCCTACGTTCGCCATAGTTAGGATGGACGATATCCACTAATTCCTTGATGTCTCCCGGATGGCTGGCGCCCATCTCGATAACCGCCATCTCATGGTCATGAGTCAATCGGAGCAAGGTCAAGGGAACGCCAATATGGTTATTGAAATTCCCTTCGGTATATAGTAAATTGAATTTCGTTGAGAGCACGGCGGCCAATAACTCTTTGGTCGTGGTCTTGCCATTTGTTCCGGTAATCCCGATGATCGGCAATCCCAGTACCTTGCGGTGATGGTGCGCTAATTGTTGCAAGGTCTTCAGCACGTTATCAACAAGGATCGTGCGTTCGCCTATATAATAATCGGGATTGTCTATGACGGCATAGACACAGCCGGATGCCAAGGCTTTCCCGGCATATTGATTTCCGTCGAATTTATCACCTTTTAAGGCGAAGAAGATAGAACCCTTCGGACAGTTCCGGCTATCTGTCGTTATTTGAGGGTTATGTATAAATAAATCATAGAGGTCGATAATACTCATGACTGTATCGCGTTAAATATTTATTCCTGTCTAATTCGGCGCAAATGTAGCAATTAAATAAAGAATGAAGAATCTAGAAGGAGATTTTAAGAGAGAAACCTGTATCTTTGCTGGAAATAAGGAAAGATCATGTTAGATAAAATGCTCAATATTAGAGGGACACTTACTTCTTTAGCGACACCGTTGGTGATGGGAATCTTGAATATTACCCCTGATTCTTTTTATGCGGGCAGCCGCAAACAGACCGAGACCGCTATCGAGGACCGTATCCGGGAAATCTTATCGGAGGGAGGGGATTGGATCGATATCGGTGGTTATTCATCCCGTCCGGATGCCGCTGAGGTTACCCCGGAGGAAGAGATGCGCCGTTTGGAGTTTGCCTTACATATATTAAATAAGCATTACCCGGATATCCCGGTGTCCGTAGATACGTTTCGTGCGGGGATTGCCCGTCGTTGCGTAGAGGAATATGGAGTGGCTGTCATTAACGATATCTCCGGCGGTGAGTTGGATGCGGATATGTTCCAAACGGTAGCGGATTTGAAGGTGCCTTATATCATGATGCATATGCGTGGAACCCCTCAAACTATGCAGAGGCATACTGATTACCCGGATATGATGGAGGAGATCATGCTGTACTTTTCCCGGAAGGTACGCCAGCTTCGGCTTTTAGGGGTGAATGATATCATCCTCGATCCCGGCTTTGGCTTTAGTAAGACGTTGGAGCAGAATTACCAATTGATGAGCCATTTAAAGGAGTTCTCTATTTTTGAGTTGCCTTTATTAGTTGGAGTCTCCCGTAAAAGCATGATTTATAAATTACTGGGTGGAACCCCTGCGGATAGCTTGAACGGAACGACTGTATTGAATACGTACGCTCTCTTGAACGGCGCTAATATCCTTCGTGTACATGATGTGCGGGAAGCAGTGGAAGCCATTCGCGTCATAGGTCAAATGACCAACAAATAATTTTCAATTTTCAACTTTCAATTCTCAATTAACTATGTGGATGCATTTCGGTATAAAAGACTTGATTGACGTATTGCTGGTGGCTTTCTTCCTGTACCAGACCTATAAGTTGATGAAAAGCTCGGGCACATTGGCTATATTCAGTGGAGTCGTATCATTCATCGTCGTATGGATCTTGATCTCGCAGGTATTGGAGATGCGGTTGATGGGGGCCATCTTGGATAAGTTTATTAGCGTAGGTTTCGTGGTTTTGGTAATCCTCTTCCAAGACGAGATCCGCCGTTTCCTGTTGGCGTTAGGTTCGCACCGGGGCTGGAAATTCCTAGGGAAACTTTTTTCCAAGCGAGGAGGCGATCCGGAGAAAGAAGGGAAGTTTGTCGCCCCTGTTGTCTTGGCCTGTATGAATATGGCCCGGAAAAAGACGGGTGCCTTGATCGTGATCCAGCAAGATATGGACTTGACTATCTATGAGCATACGGGCGAGATGTTCAACGCCGATGTAAATGCCCGCTTGATCGAGAATATATTCTTTAAGAACAGCCCGTTGCATGATGGTGCCATGATCATAGCCGATAACCGGATCAAGGCGGCCGGTTGTATCTTGCCGGTCGCCCAGAACGCTACCCTTCCCAAGGATATGGGATTGCGCCATCGTTCCGGGTTGGGGATGTCATTGGAGACAGATGCGCTGGTTATTATTGTCTCGGAGGAGAGAGGAAAGATCTCCGTGGCCCATAAAGGTAAGTTAAGTGTGAATGTGACAGCGGAAGAACTGCAACAAATACTCTCCGGGGAGCGGGAAGTGACGAATTACTGTTAAAAGATCTGAAACTGGTATCTCTACCTGTAATTCTTTTGCCTATTTTGTAAACTCTATATTGCATTATGCCTAATTTTGTAGCCGGATTACGAGTACAATTATTAAATAATATAAAATATCTTCCGCTATGGATTTAATGCAAGACATTATTGCGCGCGCTAAAGCTGACAAGCAGCGTATTGTTCTTCCCGAAGGTACCGAGGAAAGAACCCTTAAAGCTGCCGACCGATTACTGGCCGACGGTGTAGCAGACATTATCTTAATTGGAAACCCCGCTGAGATCAAGGAGTTGGCGGCTGGTTTCGGACTGAACCACATCGGTGAGGCAACTCTTGTCGATCCGAAAAATCACGAGAAGAAAGCCGCGTACG
>OLZG01000852.1_pt1 | contig 13809 bp, 14 predicted proteins | sample 1644401 | NCBI WGS metagenome assembly OLZG01 (sample SAMEA103958119, study PRJEB25191) | human gut metagenome | biome: human-associated habitat [ENVO:00009003]; feature: intestine environment [ENVO:2100002]; material: feces | place: Germany | collected 2013/2015
TATTACTGTCATCTCGAACGCAAAAATTAAAAAAATTCGGCCACTTTTTCAAATTTTACAATTTGTTCATATCTTCGTGGCGTTACGCCAGCATCGGACGAAAGGCGCTGTTGACCGACTTCCGCACATCCAGCATGGTTCTGCCGTTCAGTGTGACAGGCGCATTGAACAGCATCGTCAGAAGATATTTCTTGAGATTTTTAACGTCCGTGTGTAGATTGCGCAGGCCGTCAAGAACAAAACGGATATGCTCGCTTGTCAGCTGCAACAGTCGTTCCCGCACTAATGCCATAGGGAACAGGTTGCTGCCCAGCCGCAGCACGGGGCTGCGAAGCTGAATCGTCTCCACGACCAGCTCGTAGATTTCCTGCATCACAGGGGCGCTCTCCGGCTGATTGCGGCAAAGCAGGTCCAGTTCGATGTTGTCGCGGACTTTTGTCCGTACGGCCTCTCCCTCGGATAAGATTAGATCAGTATTTTGTTTCTCTTTATTTTGTATTTCTTTATTTAATTGCATGGGATTTCCCAGTACAGCAGAATCCGATGCAAGGGGTTCCAGCATAGGCGGCACGGATTCAGCGCTGCCGCCGGAGCCGGACGAGGGCGTTTGCGGATACTCGTAAACATAGTAGTCGCAGCCCCGCAGACAGCCGCGCTCATCCCGGACGCGGGTGCGCACCACATACCCGGCATCCTCTAGTTCCCAAATTGCTGTGCGGATAGCGTCCACGCTCTCTTTGTTGATGGCGGCAAGCCCTTTGAGGGTATAATCCCAGTCGTCCGGCAGGGAGAGCATCTGCGACAGCAGCCCCTTGGCTTTCAGAGACAGATTTTTATTGCGAAGATGATGATTGCTCATAACGGTATAGTCCTTAATGCGCTCTACGCGAAAAACAGCCATTTTACGAATCCTTTCATGTAAGAAGATGGGCAGCCGCCGGGGCTGCCCGCAGTTCAACGGTTACAGATTTACAATGCGGCGAAGTTCCACCATGCCGCTGACACGTTCTTTGGCTTTGTCGTTCAGCTCTACCAGACGCATGACAGAGTTTTCCCGGAAATATACCTCATCGTCTACAACCGTGTAGGAGAAGTTTTTCACATCTGGGCGGGCAGGAATGGTAATCTGTTCTTTTTCCTGGCTGTTTGCTTCTTCAGTTAGCTCCGCAGGAGCATAAGTGCCACCGATACGGGTAACAGCTTCACGAAGAAGGTCAGCCAGTTCCATATCTTCACGGGGACGGACTGTGAGATCATCCTTACCATATTGGGTACTTTCCATAGAAAGTTCTCCCAAAACCATTTCCGGATGCTCTACAAAGTAGCTGTTCATGGTGTAACCATCCGGTGTAGTATTCAGCTGCACCCAGTCCGGCATGATGTCGATGGGGTGGTCACGCTTTTGCAGGAAAATGATGTCAGATACAACCTCTGTACCGGCGTTTGCCTTAAATGCCGTATTGGGCAGTCTAATGGCTCCCAGGAGTTCCGCTCTCTGTGCCATATATTTTCTGGCATCAGAATTTTTTGAGTCCATCGTAAAACGGCTGGTCACAAATGCAACCACACCGCCCGGACGAACCTGATCGAGCGTTTTTGCGAAAAAATAGTTATGAATAGAGAACCCCAACTTATCATAGGGCTTATCCGAAACCTTATAGTTGCCGAACGGAACGTTGCCGACTGCCAAATCATAAAAATCCCGGCGATCCGTAGTTTCAAAGCCCGCCACCTTGATTTCAGCGTTAGGATAGAGTTTCTGAGCGATACGCCCACTGATGGAGTCCAACTCCACTCCATAGAGATTGCTGTTTCGCATGGCGTCAGGGAGCATACCGAAAAAGTTACCGATACCCATTGCAGGTTCCAGAATATTTCCTGTTTCAAATCCCATCTGTCCGACCGCATCATAGATGGCACGAATGACGGTAGGACTGGTATAGTGGGCATTCAGGGTACTAGCTCGTGCTGCGGCATATTCTTCCGGAGACAGGGCTGTATAAAGTTCTCTGAACTCCTCAGCCCAGCTTGCCTTGTTTTCATCAAAAGCAGCTGCAAGCCCACCCCAACCGACATATTGGGAAAGGATTTCCTGTTCTTCCGGAGTAGCATTTCGCTCATCAAACTCCAATTCTTTTAGGACACGGATTGCATCCATATTGGCTCTGAATTTTGCTTTCGCTCCGCCCTCGCCAAGATGGTCATTTGTGATGTGAAAATTGATTGCTGGAATATCGGGACTTTCCTTTGTTTGAATTGCAGTTTCAATTTTTTGAACCAAGTCCAGAATCTCAGGGTTTTCCCAACCAGCAACTTTTGTGTAGTCCTGGACAAGTTTATCTTCGCCATCTTTACACTGAATCAGATCCAGGCTACCGGGGAATGGAGTCCGTGTGTTTTGCACTCCCAGAGCTTTCATTCTTTCAGATGGAAGGGACTTGTATGCTCTCATTGCGTCCTCGAATGTGCTGTACTCCTTGAGCTGAAGCGCCCCTCGAACCTGCAAATCTTCTACCACATAGTAATGGTCGATAAAATGTTCCGGCTCAGCTGTGGCAACAGTTTTTTCCGGTTCTTCACCTGAAATAAATCGGGCATTGCGTTCATCCTGTCTTAAAAGGCGTTCAAAATTCTCTTTGCTTTCCGCCCGATAAATTGGGTACACCATTCCTGGAGGCAGCAACTGTACATCAGTAGTTCCAATGGCAGTGATATTGTATGCTTCTCCCTCCAGAAAAACAGTGTCACCCACCTGATAAACCGGTTCCTGTGTTGCTTCAAATTTAGAGCGTTCATTGTACAGCCACTCCGCAGATTCTTTGGCAGAAACCGCTTTTTTGACTTCCTGCAAATAATCGTTTGCCTGCCACTCACTGGTGAATTCCTCACTGACACCCTCATCATCTACATAGATTTCATCCCGAATATCATCCCAGACAGCATAACCGTTTTCTGTTTCAATCACACTGAATCGCTCATAGGATTCTTCTTCGGCAGCAATAGCTTCTACATCACGCATGACCTGTGCAACAAACGGGCTTTCTTCTGCTTCATCCACAGAGGGTGCTTCTTCCTCCAAGTCGATTACCGGAGCATCTTCCACACGGAAGCCTTTCGGCGGTGGGTCAAGTTCGCTGAGAAAATCTTGTGGGATGGTGTTTCCCTGTTCGTCCCGATACAGAACAACAGTGAATGGAACACCATAGAATGTTTCATCTTCAATATTCTTGATAAACTGTTCCGGATCAGTATATTCAATCACTTCACCCGGTCTGCCATTTGTTCCAAGATATTCAATGCGTCCCACAGGATTCGGCTCGTTTTCTATATCCGATGCTCGTTCTTGTTGAACATCTTTCAAAACTTCAGGAGAAATATAACGCTCCTGCTTAATCAACGAATCAATGCGATTGGCAACCTGTGTCCAGGACAGCTGCACCTTATCACAGCCGCTTTTGGTGTATCGGATTCCTTTGGCATCGTGATCTTCACCACTGCCAGAAGCACCGGAAAGCGCATGAGAACGACCGCCTGTCCCATACTCATTTTTCAAAAAGTCCGCTTTTTCTTTTGCAGAATGTCCTTTCTGCCAATACTCATAAATACGGGCTTTTCCACCAGAGAAACCACTGCCCCCGGACAGGGATTCATTGATTTCATCATCCGTAATAAACTGACGGACAAGAGGTGGCATGGTCATACTGCTCTGATATTCTCTGAGTGGCAGATCAAGCTCATCCAGTCGCTGTGCCAAGCGTTCCAATTTGTGATAATGGAATCGCAGCAAAGAAGAATCCTCATTGTGTGCCTGTAAAAAGTTCTGATAAACCAGACGGAAAATCAGTTCTCCCTCTCGACCGGCATCTGTCGCACACACAAGGCTCTCTACATCTTTTCTTGCCATCAGTTTTTTGAGAATTCCAAACTGCTTTTTGGTACTAGCAGACACCTGATATTTCCACTGATCCGGAAAAATAGGAAGGTCTGCATACGCCCATTTATTATATTTCTCGTCATAGGCTTCAGGCTGTGACAGCTCTACCAGATGCCCCACACACCAACTGACTACATAACCGTTTCCCTCCAGGTATCCATCCTCACGCTTTGTCGCACCCAATACCTTTGCAATACTTTGTGCCACTGATGGCTTTTCAGCCAATACTAATTTCATTTGCATCTGCTCCTTTCTGGAAAATAAAAAAGCAGCCATACACCGAAATGTAAGACTGCTATGTAACAGGGGGTTATCTCCCTCATTGATGAAATATCTCCGTCATTCTTTTTTCAAATGACGGAGATAACGGAATTATTTATTCCTGTAACAGCCACTCTGCAATATCGTGAATCTCAATCCCTTCATAGCTGTACTTTGGATGTCTGGTTCGTGCGATAATCATTTTCGGATACGCATCTCGAATTTGCAACAATGGAGAATATTCTCTTTCAAAGGTTTCCTGCCCGGAGATATTGTCGCTGACCTGAATATAGATTTTCTCACTGCCTTTCTGGGCTACAAAATCAATTTCTTTCTGATACAGCTTTCCAACATAAACATCGTAACCACGGCGCAGAAGTTCGATGCAGACCATATTTTCATAAACTCTGCCGTAATCCATATTTCTGCTGCCCAGGATTGCATAACGAATCCCCGTATCACACAGATAGAATTTCTCGGAGCTTTCCAGATACTTCTTGCCACGAATATCATATCGCTTAATATCATAGAAAACAAAAGCGTTGCACAGATATTTGATATATTTGCCCACCGTTACGTGACTTGTCGCTATATCATTCGCATTCAAAAGCTGACTGACCTTGTTCGGAGAAGTCAAATTGCTGATATTGTCCATCAGGAACTCGCTCAGTCTTTGCAAAACGGTTGTATCAGATAAAGCGTATTTCTGCACCAGATCTCTTGTAACAATGGTTTCATATACTTCCTTGATATAGGTGATTCGATCTCTGTCGTTTGGATAGGCATAAGAGCCAGCCAAACCACCTTTGAAAGAGTATTCATCAAAGAGCTTATCCTTGTCGGTGACATTATCGTAGTATTTGCAGTATTCCTGAAAACTGAATGGGAACACATGGATTTCAATATATCGTCCGGTAAAAAGGGTTGCCAGGTCAGCACTCAGCAGGAAGGCATTGGAACCGGTCATGTAAATGTCATATTTGCCTTTGGAATAAAGGCTGTTAATAGCCAACTCAAACTTCGGACACATCTGAACTTCGTCAATAAAGAGGTAATTGGTTTTGCCTTCTGCATAATGCTGCTCCACATAGGAGTGGAGAGCGTGATATTCCTTGATTTCTTCAAATTCCAAATCCATGAAGTCAATGAAGATGATATTGATATTCTCGCAATTTGTTTTCAGGTGTTCCATGTATGCCTGCATCAGCTTGGACTTACCGGAACGGCGAATACCTGTGATGATCTTGATGTCCGGCGTACCATTTAACTCGATGATTCTATCGAGGTATTTTTTTCGCACAATCGTTTTCATATATCCACCCGCTTTCAAAAGTTGATAATTTTTTGAGTTTTGAAATTAAACTGTTACTCTCATTATACAATCCTCAAATAGTATATGCAAGATGCCGCTTTCAAAAACGTGAAAATATTTGTTTTCTGAAAGTGTGTATGTAAAGGGCAATCCGAAGATTGCCCCAGGCTCAATGCCAGACTTCAATTACACCAGTTCTTTGTCCTCACTGTCGGAAATGATGTCGCCATCATCTTCCTCGTCATAGCCATAATCCTCGTCATCGTCCACATAATCAGCATCCGGATCGGGCTTTTCCTGGGCTTTTTCTTCTTTCTTACCCTTGAGTTTTTTGAAAGCATAGAATCCGCCGCCACCAGCAAGCAGGAGAATTGTCAAAATAGCAGGAAGAACATTGGGTTTCTTTTCCGGCTCCGGCTCTGGTTCTTGAACTTCAGTATCAGTCTCCGGCTTGGTTTCCGGCTCAGGAGTTGGCTTGGTTTCCTCAACAGGTTTCAGCTGCTCCAGTTCTTCCTCATCCATCAGCTTCATCAGATCAACTTCATCGACCTGATTCAAAAAGTGAACTGTTTCTTTACCCTCATCATCACGATCAATAATGAGATAAAAATAATTCCCAGTTTTTGTTACAACGGTGATAAACTGTTTTCCCTCAGAAGGGTGTTCTCCTTCATCATCCACCAGTGTCATATTGCCATCCGGTGTAAGCGGCTTCATCGGCTCACTGGTTTCCGGTACGGTTTCTTCTGTCTGCTCCTGCGTAGTTTCAGCAGGAGCCTCAGAAGCATAGGCAAATGCCGTTGTGGAAAATATCCCGATGCTCAAAAGCAGCGCCATACAGGTAGCGCCCAAATACTTAATTTTCATGTGTAGTTTCCTCCTCTGTTACAGATTGAATCGTTTCCGGTTTTGGTGCGGAATCTTCCGCAAACATTTTAAGAAGTTCGGAAAGCTGGTCAGGGGTCAGGTTGGCGGCGTGTACCATCTCGTGAATCTCGGAGTTTTCCTCCTCACGGTATCTGCGCTCCAAATCCTTTACCCTGGAATCCCATTCCGCTTTCTTTTTTCGTGCCTTTGCAAGTTCAGCACCAAGCCTTTCTAATTTTGCGCCCATAGTTCTCCTTTCCGGCAGCTTAAGGGATTCTGCCAAAGCAGTAAAAGTGCTGCTGCCAATAATTTGTTTCGATGGAAGCATAAGAAATCGGATCACCACAGTGAATCATCATCCCGTTGCCCACATAAATACCTACATGAGAAGCTCCTGATGTGTTGTAGGTTCCCTGGAAGAAAATCAGATCTCCTGGTTTTGCTTCAGAAGGCGGAATAATATCACAGAGGTTTTTAAGCCCGTTCGCAGTTTGTCTGCCGACACTCCATCCATTGCCGCAGTTATTGATGACCCAGCTGACGAATCCAGAACAATCAAAACTGGTAGAAGGGGAAGAACCACCCCAAACATAGGGATACCCCAAATATTTTTCAGCTTCTCTAACCATGTTGGCAAAAGCAGTGTCCGTCAGTGCTTCACCTGGAATATCGTAGTCAGTGTATTCACCACCACCTCCAGGGGCAGAGGAAACATCTTCACCAAACAAATAAGAACGATTACCTAGCGTTTCCAACAGCACCTTATATCGTTCCCATTGCTCTGCGGTCAGTCTAGAAGATGCAATTACATTGCCAAGTCCGTAGTTGGTCAGGGTAACATTCAGAATACGATATTCATAATAAACAGTTGATGTGTTGCCATCTTCATCGGTAGTAGTATAAGAGCGTATCTCAACTTCCTCATCAAGTTCAAGATCATACTGTTCTTCAAATAGTCTAACAAGTTCTGCCTGTACTTCTTCACGTGTATAGTCCTCAAAAACAACCGTCAGATAAGCTGCCAGCTCATAGGGGTTGTGTCCGATTTCATCGAGAGCATAACGGTATTCGTCATATCCCGGATGGGTGGACTCAATATTGTCCACCTGGCTTCGCAAATCATTTTCTAAAGCCGTATAATCTTCATCTGTCCCCAAAATATCCTCATCTTCCGCAGTAAAAGAAGTCCCCAACACTACCTGAGTACCGCCCTGGAACATGGTAGAGCAGGCGGAGAACATTCCAGATATGACCATGAATAACAGCCCTATTGCCAAAACCCAGAGCAATGCGGTCTTGTGTGATACTCTCTTTGTCGATCTCAACATTCGTAGCACCCTGATTCTGTCCCAAAAGCTGTTTCACGGATTGCTTTCCATGAACGGCAGGGTCTCGTGCCTTTTTCATTTTCACTTTTTCCCGGTGCTGCAAATACTTGCGGATACCGGCAATGATAGTGCGCCCCGTCAGCTTGGTTGTGCTGATCGCCAGGTTTACTGTTCTGTTTTCAACTTCTTCCTGCATGATTCATCACCTCCTGCAAGCAGTAGAGTGAACAGATTATCGTGCCATATCTCTGTGGTCGTAATACAGATTGCCCTTGGCAACTGCGGCATGGCTGATAATCTTGATATTGCCAGCTTTCTGGTTATCCAGAGCCTTCTGATAACCCACATCGCTCAAATACAGGCGATTTCTTTCGCCTTTCCAACCGACAGGCGATTCATCGGTCAGCACATCGAAAATAATCATGTGCTTGGTGGCGTCATCAAATCGTGCCAAGTCCATATAGGTATGTCCCTGGTACTCCTTGGCACCATCCTGAATCCGCTTTCGCTCCATCAGCTCTCCAATCGTCGAATTTCTTTGCATAAGAACCTCCTTACAGAACATCTCGGTCAGGGTTACTTTTGTGGGGAACCGAATCAGCTTTGACAGGTGCATCTTCTTTCTTCACCATGTCATCCGGCAGGGGAAGCGCCATAATGCTGCGCCCCATGCGTACAAAAGTCTCAGGCTGATGAAAGTGTTCCTCAAACTGCTTCATCAGTTCCGGGGACAGAGAACAAAAATCCTCCTCACCCAAACCAACCACCAGGAAATCACCGGCGATAATGTCATAAATATCGCCGTCATCATCACGCAGCGCACGGTTCAGGTCTTTGCCTGCGAGTTTACCTTCGTCGTGCATGAGCAGTGCAACCGGCTCATTGAACGGATAAGTTGCCTCAATATCGCCACCTACGGCTTTCTGCAAATCCTCCAGCTCACAGCCGATCTGCACAGCCTGCGGATACATGAACGGCTTTACCAGCAACACATTCATGGTATCTGCCTGTTCTTTCTGAACCTCCCGTTCCTCGGTCGTGCCGAACGCAACACCGGTAAAGTTTTCGGAGTCCAGAATGTACTCCGAATTGTAATAAGCGGCTCTAACCTGTTCCTCTGCCGCATCGTGAGATTCTGCTTGCACCGTAACCGTTTTCTCCAAGGTTTCGGTAATCTTCACATCGTATTCTTTCAAGTTTCGATACCTCCGTTTCTTTGGAAATAAGAAAAGCGACCATCCATGAACCTGTTACAGTTCATAAATAGTCGCATCCGCATCGGCTAAAAGCTCGAACAAGCAAATATCGTCCAGTTCGCAAATCAGGGAACCCATGTCGAAGAAAATATCGTCCTCGCATTCCACCGTAGTAACCACGCTGCGGTGTTCGTTAAGACAAATGGCTTCTTCCTTGTCCATCGTAATCGTGGACATACAGGACACCACATAGAAGGTCATATCTTCTGCTAACCACAGCTCCTTGCTCTGAATCGTGCGAACTTTTTCATCGCCGCTCATATCTTCTACATAGGACAGAAGCCGCACGGCTCTGCTGTTCAGAAGTACCTTTCCCTGATAGTCGATACCCTCACCAGCAGAGGACAATACTCGATACTCGCTAATCATCTCGGCATTTTTCTGAAACGACTTTGCCAGAAGCGCAGGAGAAATATCATCGAACTCCTCACTGTAGTTTACGAGCATATCTACCATATAATCAGGATCGCAAAGGTCGTAGAGTTCTTCCAAAGCGCCCTGAATGTTTTTGGGTGTAAACATTTTTTACCTTACCTTTCCATTGATTTTTCTCTTTTTTTCTGCCATTGCTCCAAAAGCTGAATGATTTTATCCTCCATCTGCTTGTTGGTATAGGACTTCGGGAAGTATTTTCGCAACGAATCCGTTTTGAAGGTTACTCTGTCCAGCTCTCCCTTCTTGATTTCATTCATAATCTCGCACATCGCATCCAGCGTACACTCGCCCTCCTGTGCGAGCTTTTTAATTCGCTGTGCTTGCGAAAGGGAAGGAGCTGCTTGAGCATAATCCATTGCAGAAAGAAAATCCTGCTGTTCTTCTCTTGCCAGATAGGAAAGCTCCACCGCAGGATTGAATTTGATCTGACCCGTATCTACCATATCCAGCAGTTCCGGAATCAGTTCGGTCAGACGGATATAACGGTGTACCTGATTTCTGCTTTCTCCTGCCTCCTGACCGACTATATCCATTGCCTGCAACTTCATCCCAACTTGGGATGAAGTTAAATCGGTGCGTTGACCTTGATGTTTAATCGCATCCAGCTTCATCTTATAAGCAAATGCTCTTTCACTCGGCAGGATACTCTCCCTCTGCAAATTCGCATCAACCATCAAAATAATGGCTGCATCATCGTCCAGGTCACGAACAATCGCAGGCATGGTTTCCTTACCCGCAAGCTCCGATGCCCGGTGCCGCCTGTGACCAGAAACGATTTCATAACCACCGTCGGGGTCAGGACGGACAATCGCAGGAGTGAGAACTCCGAAATCTCGGACGCTCTCTGCCGTTTTCATCATTTCTTCATCATCAACCACACGGAAGGGGTGTCCCTCAAAGGGGTGTAGCTCAGAAAGCGGAATTTCCTGCACACGCTCCTGCTGGGCTTCAGCTCTGGATTGATCGGTGGAGAAAATATCATCGTACCCCTTCAAGCTGATGTTTGCGCCTTTTTTCTGCATTGTTTAACACCTCCTTCGTCAGAATTTTATAGGCTTCGGCAACTTTGCCTTTGGGATCATGCTTGAAGATACTGGTTCCCTCTGCGCTGATTTCCTCTGCACGGACAGAGCGGGGAATGTCGGTCTTGTAAACCTTCAGCTTTCCGCCGTAGCTCTCCCGAATCAGATTGCTGATGTCTTTGGAGTAGTTGGTGCGGCTGTCCACCATCGTCAGAAGAATCCCTTCAATCCTCAGTTTCGGGTTGATTTGTCTCTTGACCTTGTTGATGGTTCCAAGCAGCTGTTCCAGACCCTTTGCAGGAAGGTATGCTGCCTGAACCGGTATCAGCACATTGTCGGCAGCTGCCAACGCATTGACGGTCAGCATACCCAAAGACGGCATACAGTCAAGAAGAATGTAATCATAATTCTGTTTGACTGTATCCAGGTATTGCCGGAGAATGGTTTCCCGGCTCATGGCATTGACCAGTGCTACCTCCATACCTGAGAGTTCGATGTTGGACGGCACCAAATCAACGCCCTCCGGATGATGAAGAATCCCTTCATCGGGAGTAATAGGGTTTTCCATCATAATCTTTCCCATCAGATCGGAAAGTGTCGGAGACAGATCATCCGGGCAGGGATTGCCCAAACTGACCGTCAGGGAAGCCTGGGGATCGGTGTCTACCAGAAGCACCTTTTTTCCTTCAAGAGCCAAGCCAACGCCCAGATTCTCGGTGGTGGTGGTCTTTCCAGTGCCTCCTTTCTGATTGACCACCGCAATGATGGTTGCTTTTTTCGACATTTTTCGTCACTCTCCTTCCTCTCGCTTCATTTTCAATTTCTTAAATCCTCCTTCCAAATATCCGTGTGACATATCGTGCCGAACAAGAGCATCGTAGTAGGTGTCTATTGTCGTCGGCGCATTGTATATCGTAGTCAGCATATACTGACGGATATTTCTAATCTTTGTGGTGTTCTCTTTGAAGCAGTCCATAACATATCGAATGTGTTCGGCATTCAGTTTCATAAACCGACTGCGGACAATTTCTGCCGGACGCTCCTCTGCACCAATGCGAATCAACGGTCGCTTCGTGCAAACTGTTTCAACGATCAACTCCAGAATGTTATCCAGCATTTCGGAATCGTAAGGGTAATCCTTCTTCAACAAATCCATACTAAGCTGATCCGAGAAATAATCAAAGTATTCTTGATACCGGTCATTCTCGTCCATCATTCCACCATTTCCGGAAGGAAAGATAGAATCAGTATCACTAAATTCAGTATTTTTAATATCAGTATTATTACATTGTGATTTCGGAAGTTCTTGAGTTGTGATTTCCATTGTTCCAGAATTGTGATTTTCACAATTCAAGAGTTGTGAATCCACAGCAGAGATAAAGTTCTTCACATAGATCAGGTTGGGCTTTCCCAAACCCTGGCGCTTACGTTCAATCAATCCTGCTTTCTTCTCAAGTTCACTGAGCAGCTTGATAGCCTTTTGTTCAGCACAGTTCAGAGCCATCTTCGCTTCGTCGATTGTAAAAATGATATACACTCTACCGTTTTTATCTATCCAACCATTCTTGGCAGACAGGCTCATGCGGTCAAGCAAAATGCCATACAGCATCTTGGCATCGGCAGAAATATTCCAGAACCTCTCGTTCGTGAACAACACCTTCGGAACTCGATAGAATGTGAATAGATCGGATTGCTGACCGTAAAAATAATCAAAACTCACACGGCTTCACCACCTTCTTTCTGCGGAAAACTTTCTGTTGTCAGCGGAATGCTGCGGAAAGTCGTATCCGTCTTTTCGTAAGGACATCGGGCAAAATAGTAGAAGCGGTATTCCTGTTCATACACATCCATATCAACGAAGCCCCACTTCACGCATAACCTTCTTCGTACACCAACCAATGCACGGGTGATCTCGCCCATAGGGACAGCCATCACATTCCGACTTGGGTTTCGGCGGCAAAGAGATTAAGTAGTAGCAATTATTTCTACCCAGACGGCAGCCCTTTCTGCCATTCGTCCAGAAGTAGCAGTAATGACAGTCGCTCGGCTTGTCTGCGGTATAAACAGGCTTGCTCAAATAAAACACCTCCAATCTCTTGTATTTGCCCATGAGTTTGGGCATAAAAAAAGAGCGCCTATCCATCCCCAATGCGGGGCAAATAGACGCTCTATGTACATAACGATATTTAATTTTATCTGCTATAACTGCATGGTATTCAAAACATCCGCCTTTTTTGATTAGCTGGATTTTTGGCACGATTTTGGGGCTGATTAGCAGGAAGGGCATTTTCATTAGCAAGAACAGCCCGTTTTCTGCTAAAAATTAGCTGGCGATTTTGTCTTATAACAACCGTTCGATTCTGGAGGGGTTGTCAAAAATCAAATTTTGGAGTAGAATTTTATCTCATACAGTGAAAGAGCTTTTTCGTAGCTTTTTATATAAGAAAAGCCGAAAACCCTTGAAAACAAAGGCTTTCGGCGTTGTTCACTGGCGTCCATAAGAGGATTTGAACCTCCGACCCCACGCTTAGGAGGCGTGTGCTCTATCCAGCTGAGCTATATGGACGTGTCTGATATATGATTATAGCCCGATCAAAGTCGAACTGCAATCCCTTATTTAGTTTTTTTTGAGGTGGCCGTTGTAACGCAACCTTAGGAGGCGGACGCTATATCCTACTGAGCTACAGAAACAAGAATTATAAATGTTTCAGCCGGGTCAGCAACAAAAATATTATACTATATTTTTGCTGCTTTTTCAAGACGAAACACATACTTGCGATTCCGCAGTTTACTTCAGGAATTTTCCATTGTGAGTACCTGATAAATTCTCTTATAGGCTTTTTCATAGGTCCAGCAGCAGCCTTCGACAGCTATCACATGCAGGACGAAAACGGACTGTGGAGCGGATATGGATATGAGATGATGCAGGGCATTGCCAAATATATGCAGTGTACGTTTTCCTACGTCGGATACGATAAGACGGCGAAGGAATGTGAGGAGATGCTGCAAAATGGAGAAGCAGACATTTATACGGCTGCCAAAAAGATACCGGAGCGCGAGGAGGAGTTTGCATTTTCCCGCCATCCGGCGATCACCGCATTTACGAGCATGAACGTGGAGACACCGAACTGGCGGTCTGATCTGTACAATAAATATTACGGTTCCGTGGAAGTGAATACTGATTACACGGCAGAGGAAAAAGCGCTTCTTTCCCAGCTGAAAGAGAGCGGCGCCGTGATCCGCGGCGTGATGAATCCGGACGGAAATCAATACTCGTGGTATGAAAACGGGGAGGCAAAAGGAATTGCGGCGGCGCGGTGCGTCGGGAAAACTGCAGAGAATAGTGGTAATCGACGATGGTGTGACGGTCAAAGAAATCCTGAACAATGAATGG
>OLZG01000860.1_pt1 | contig 13647 bp, 11 predicted proteins | sample 1644401 | NCBI WGS metagenome assembly OLZG01 (sample SAMEA103958119, study PRJEB25191) | human gut metagenome | biome: human-associated habitat [ENVO:00009003]; feature: intestine environment [ENVO:2100002]; material: feces | place: Germany | collected 2013/2015
TCATGTAGACCGAAGTCCCGTCGCCGCGCAGCAGCAGTTTCTCGTCCAGCCCGTCGGCCGTGAGGTCGATCCAGACCGAATTGTCGGGACGGCGGTAGAAAACACCTTTGCGGAGCCCCTCCTCGACGAGGCTCTTGCCCAGCAGGTAGGTCTGCGATTCGTAGTAAACCTTGTCGAAATCGACGCCCAGCGCCTTGTAGGTCACGTCGAAGCCCTCGTACACCCAGCCGTTCATGGTTTCCCAGAGCGAGTAGACCTCGGGATCGCGGGCCTCCCACTTGCGCAGCATCTCCTGCGCCTCGAGCATCACGGGGGCGTTCTTTTTCGCCTCCTCCTCGCTCTGCCCCTGTGCCATGAGCTCCTTGATTTGCGCTTTGTAGTGCTTGTCGAATTCGACGTAGTATTTGCCTACGAGATGGTCGCCCTTCATGCCCGACGAGGCGGGGGTCTCGCCGCCGCCGTAGAGTTTCCACGCCAGCATCGACTTGCAGATATGGATGCCGCGGTCGTTCACCAGGTTGGCCTTGATGACGTTATGTCCGTTGGCCTTGAGTATCTGCGCCACGGAGTAGCCCAGCAGGTTGTTGCGGATATGCCCCAGGTGCAGGGGTTTGTTGGTATTGGGCGACGAATATTCGATCATGACCGTGCGCCCGGTGGCCGGGGCCTGCCCGAAATCGGCATCGGCAGCGACCTCGTCAAAACGCGCCGCCCAGAAAGCGCCGTCGAGCACGAGGTTCAGAAAACCCTTGATGACATTGAAAGACTTGATTTCGGGGACGTTGGCCGTCATATACCCGCCGATCTCGGTCGCAGTGGCTTCGGGCGACTTGCGGCTTCGTCGCAGCAGCGGGAAGGTCACGAGCGTATAATCGCCCTCGAATTCCTTGCGGGTCTTCTGAATCTGCAACTGTTCGCCGTCGAGCGTACCGTAAAGCGCCTCCACCGAGCGGCGGACGGCATCCGAAATAAAGTTCTCAATATTCATATCGTGAAAGAATTTGTCCGCAAATTTAGTATTTTTTCAGGGAATATTCAATCCCCGGCCCCATATTATTCGGACAGGATGCAATACCCTGCCCCGGTACCGGCGGGCGCACAAATAAATTTGGCATTACACACGCCATGCATTATCTTTGCAGACAAACAAACCGGACACCCCAATGGAGTTCCTCATCATTCTATTATTAATCATCCTGAACGGCTTCTTCGCCATGTCGGAGATCGCCATGATCTCCGCGCGCCGCTCCAATCTGGAGATGCAGGCGCGGCAGGGCGACGCCGGGGCGCGGCAGGCGCAGAAGCTTATCGAAGACCCGGACAAATTCCTTTCGACCATCCAGATCGGCATCACGCTGATAGGCATCCTCACGGGTATCTACTCGGGCGATGCGCTGGCCACGAAATTCGGCCGGGAGCTCGCCGCACTCGGCATTTCCCTGCGCACGGCCACGGTCGTGGCGCAGATCACGATCGTCATCGTCGTAACCTACCTGACCCTCATATTCGGGGAGCTCGTGCCCAAACGCATCGGCATGAACTCGGCGGAAAAGATCGCCAAGCTGGCAGCACGGCCCATGCGCCTGCTCTCGCTGCTGGCCTCGCCGTTCGTATGGCTCCTGTCGCGCAGCACCGCAGGCGTGACCCGCCTGCTGGGGCTCCGCAAATCGGATTCGAAGGTCACCGAGGAGGAGATACGCTCCATCATCCAGGAAGGTGCGGAGGACGGCGAAGTGCAGGAGGTAGAGCAGAAGATCATGGGCCGCGTATTTTCGCTGGGCGACAGGACGGTCGAGTCGATCATGACCTTCCGCAGCGAACTGGTATGGATCGACACCGCGATGACGCCGGAACAGATCCGTGAACGGGTCAACCGGGAGCCCCACAACCGCTATCCCGTCGGCGAAGGGAGCCTCGACAAGCTCGCAGGCGTTGTCTACCTGAAAGACCTGTTCCGGCATATCGACGAACCCGGGTTCGACATCCGCAACCACCTTTCTCCCGCCAAGTTCTTCCACGAGGGATTCGAGGTGTACAGCGCGCTGGAGCAGCTCCGCAGCGAGCAGCTCGGCTACGGCATCGTGTGCGACGAGTTCGGCGTAACGCGCGGCATCGTCACCCTGAAGGACATCTTCGAGGCGCTGGTCGGCGAGATCCCCGACAGCTACGAGGAACCCGACATCGTACGGCGCGAGGACGGCAGTGTACTCATCGACGGGCAGTGTCCGTTTTACGATTTCCTGGCCTTTTTCGGCGAGGAGAACGCCATTCCCCGCAATGCCTACAATACGATCAGCGGACTGGTTCTCGACCAGCTGAAACACATTCCCGCCACGGGGGAGAAGCTCCGCTGGAACAGTTTCGACCTCGAGATCGTCGACATGGACGGCGTCCGCATCGACAAAATACTCGTAACACACGACCAAGCGGGCGAATCATGAAAATTGCCGACATAGAACTCGGGGGAAAACCCCTGCTGCTGGCGCCGATGGAGGACGTGACCGACCCGTCGTTCCGCTACATGTGCAAGCGTTTCGGCGCCGACGTGGTCTACACGGAATTCATCTCCTCCGACGGGCTGATACGCGACGCGGCCAAGTCGCTCAAAAAGCTCGAAATCGACGACGCGGAGCGTCCGGTGGGCATCCAGCTCTACGGACATCTGGTCGAACCGATGGTCGAGGCGGCGCGCATGGCCGAAGCGGCCGGCCCGGACATCATCGACATCAACTTCGGCTGCCCCGTGAAGAAGATCGCGGGGCGGGACGCCGGGTCGGGCATGATGCGCGACGTGCCGCTGATGGTCGAAATGACGCGGCGGATCGTGGAGGCGGTCGGCAAACCCGTGACCGTGAAAACCCGCCTGGGCTGGGACGACGAGTCGAAGAACATCGAGGAGATAGCCCTGCGCCTGCAGGACGTCGGCATCGCGGCGCTCACGATACACGGCCGCACTCGGGCCCAGATGTACCGCGGCGAAGCCGACTGGACGCTGATCGGCAAGGTGAAGAACAATCCGCAGATACAAATCCCGATCATCGGCAACGGCGATGTGGATTCGGGGCCGAAAGCGGCCGAAATGTTCGACCGCTACGGCGTGGACGGCGTGATGATCGGCCGCGCGACCTACGGGCGCCCGTGGATATTCCGCGAGGTGAAACACTACCTTGCCACGGGCGAAGTGCTGCCCCAGCCATCGGTCTGCGAGCGGGTGGAGATCGCCAAGGAGCACCTGCGAAAATCGTTGGAAATCAAAGGTGAATACGTGGGCATCCTCGAAATGCGCCGCCACCTGTCCAACTATTTCAAGGGGCTGCCCGATTTCAAGCCTACGCGCCTAAAGCTGGTCACGCTGCTCGACATCCCCGAACTGTTCGCCACGCTCGACTCGATCGCCGAGCGCTGGGGCGATTTCGACGTGAGCGGCACAGTGCCCGCACCGCTGTCGCACGACCTGTAATCGATCGGGTTCACACGAAGGCCGATTCCGGTCGGTGACCGAGACGGAGATGGAACGGGGTTTTGCCCGCTCTGTGCGAAACAGCAAAAAAATACGCCTGATCCCAAACGGGATCAGGCATTTACACACTCATAGCGCAACCATTACTTCAGCACACGCTCGACATAGGCTTTGTAATCCTTTACGACGGGCTCGTAATCCTCGTCCTCGAAGAGCGGCGACGAGATCAGGAAATCGGCCGATGAACGGTTGATCGCCGTCGGGACATTGTAGAGCGTCGCCAGGCGTAACAACGCCTTGACGTCGACGTCGTGCGGCTGCGCCGACATGGGATCCCAGAAGAAGATCAGGGCGTTGATCTTGCCGTCGGCGATCAGCGACCCCAACTGCTGGTCACCGCCCAGCGGGCCGGATTTGAGCAGCGTGATTTTCAGGTCGGGCAATTCCCGGATCCCATCCGCGGATTCGTCTTCCTCGCGGTGATCCCGCAGTGTCTTTTCGACCATCTTGCCGGTCGTACCCGTACAAACGAGATGATGGCGGCTCAGGTTCCTGCTGTTCCAGTCGACCCATTCGGCCAGGTCGCGTTTCATATTGTCGTGGGCAACCAGTGCCAGCACTTTCGTCATTTTAGCCATAGCGATATTTTTATCCGTTGAACAAAGATAATACAAACACGGGGATTACGGATAAAAACATACGAATTTAATCGGGATACGACACAACAAAAAAGCCCCGCTCGGGCGGGGCTCAGGGGTTATTCGGTTTCGGCCGGAAGCTTGAATTCGGTAAACCCGGCTTTCACGAGAATGTTGTACCACGCAAAGCACTTCTTTATGTCGGAAACGTGTACCCGGTCGCGGTCATAGTCGGGAAGCACCTCGGCGAAACAGGCTTTCAGTTTTTCGGGCGACTCCTTGGGGCTGACGGCCTCGCGGCCACCCGTATGGGCATAGATCTTGGTGAACACATCGGCCAAGGGAATGTCGTCCCCCTCGGTGAACATCGAGATCTCGGTCAGCGAACTTACTTTCGACGTCGCCGAAGCGTTCATCCGCCTGCCGTCGAGCAATGATTCGACGATCACACCGTGCGTGGACTGCGCTACATACTTATAAAGTCCGGGCTGGCCCGAGATGGCCAGGATTTCTTTCAATTCCATATTGTTATCTAGTGTGTAAATTAATTCGCTTCGGGGTTGGGCATCGGCTCCGGGTCGGTCTCTTCCTGCACGGTATATTCGTATACCTCGGAGAACGTATACACGCCGTAGGCAGAGACGGCAAGTATCTGGAAAGTCACTTTCGTGCCGGCCTTCTCCTTGCCGATCGTACCCGAATAGCGTTTTTCCGTATCCGTCTTGTTGGTACTCAGCCATGCACCCTCTTCCTTCACCTTCGTCTCGTCGTCGTTGAGGGCACGCAGGATGCTGATGCCGGTAAATCCGTATTCACTCGTGACGGTCGCCGTTACGCGGACGTCATCGCCGGCATGGACATCATCAAGGCCGGGGCTGCAAGAGACATTCGAAATTACGGGCGCAACCTTATACTCGGGGCCGAGTTCCTTGTTGCAAGCCGCCAGGCAGCATGCCGCCACGGCCATGATAAACAGTTTTTTCATTTTATAGGCAGATTAATTGTTTTTCACATGCACATCCATCTGCGGGAAGGGGAAGTTGATCCCCTTTTCGGGCAGTTGTTTGTAGAATTTTTCGTTGTTTTCGAAGAACACGTTCCAGTAATCGCCGTTCTTCACCCAGGCTCGCGCAGAGAGGTTGACCGAGCTGTCGGCAAGGGCCGCGACCCACACCACGGGCGCAGGGTCGCCCAGCACGCGGTTGTCGGCGGCAAGGATGGCGAGGATCGCCGCACGCGCCGTATCCACGTCGTCGCCGTACGAAATGCCGATCGTCCAGTCCACACGGCGGGTATCGGACGTGGAATAATTGTCGATGATGGCCGTGGCGATCGAGTTGTTCGGAATGTAAATTGTCTGGTTGTCGGCCGTAGTGATGACCGTCGAGAAGAGCTTGATCTCGCGCACGGTGCCCGACTGCCCCTGTGCCGAGATGTAGTCGCCGACACGGTAAGGTTTCATGAGCAGGATCATCACGCCGCCCGCGAAGTTCTGTGCCGTTCCGCTCAGGGCCATACCGATGGCCAGCGTGGCGGCGGAGAAGACGGCGATGAGCGACGTGACGTTGACGCCCAGCGTCGAGACGACGATCAGCACCAGCAGCAGCGTGAAGATCACGCGCACGGTGTTGCGCATGAACGACCGCAGCGAAATATCGACACGGCGGTGTTCCAGCGCCAGGTCGAGCAGCCTGACGATGCGCCGCAGGATCCAGCGGCCGACGAAATAGATCGCCAGCGCGAGGAGGATTTTCAGCAGTATCCAGACCGACTCGGAGAGGAGGTTCTGCAATACGGTCTCGAAATCGAGGTTCGCAATTTTATGGACGGTCTCCGCGAAATGGGCTTTCTGCACACTGTCGGGCAGCATCAGCGGCGCGGGCGTCTCGGTTCCTAAAAAAAGAGGCCACATAAACCGGGAATAAAGTTTGTCTGCAAAAATAACCAAAAAAAAGAGAAGTTTACTAACTTTGTCTACGAATTTACGGAAAAGAAAAAAAAGGAAAAACGCTACACGATGCAAAACAACGTCGAAATCATCCAGATAAACATCTCCGGCGAGGACAAGCCGGGCATGACCTCTTCGCTCACCGAAATACTCGCGCGCTACGACGCCTTCATCCTCGACATCGGTCAGGCCAATATCCACCAGTCGCTGACGCTGGGCATCCTGTTCAAGACCACGTCGGACAAGTCGGGCAACATCATGAAGGAGCTGTTGTTCAAGGCATCGGAGCTGGGCGTGATGATCCGTTTCACTCCCATTTCGGAACAGAACTACGACAACTGGGTCGGCCGGCAGGGCAAGAACCGCTACATCATCACCCTCCTGGGACGTACGGTCACGGCACGCCATATCGCCGAAGTGACACGCGTGGTGGCACAGCACGGGCTGAATATCGACGCCATAAAGCGCCTGACGGGCCGCATCCCGCTCAGCGAGGACGACCGTGCGGCCAAATCGTGCATCGAACTTTCGGTGCGCGGGTCGCTCACCGACGAGGAGCGCAGCACGATGCAGGAGGGGTTCATGAACCTGTCGGAAATCGGCCTCGACGTCTCGTTCCAGAAAGACGACATCTACCGCCGCAGCCGCCGCCTGATCTGCTTCGACATGGATTCGACGCTGATCGAGACCGAGGTGATCGACGAACTGGCCGAGCGCGCCGGCGTAGGCGATGCGGTGCGTGAGATCACGGCACGCGCCATGCGGGGCGAGATTGACTTCCGCGAAAGTTTTACCGAGCGCGTGGCCCTGCTCAAGGGGCTCGACGTCTCGGTCATGGAGGAGATAGCCCGTAACCTGCCCATCACCGAAGGGCTGGAGCGCATGATGACAATCCTCAAGCGCGTGGGCTATAAAACGGCGATCCTCTCGGGCGGGTTCACCTATTTCGGCAACTACCTGCGCCAGAAATACGGATTCGACTACGTATATGCCAACGAGCTGGAGATCGAGCAGGGCAAGCTCACGGGGCGCTATGTCGGCGAGGTGGTCGACGGGCGCCGCAAGGCCGAGCTGCTGCGCCTGCTGTGCCAGTTCGAGGAGATCAACATCGCCCAGTCGGTGGCGGTCGGCGACGGCGCCAACGACCTGCCGATGCTCAACCTCGCGGGCCTGGGCATCGCATTCCATGCCAAACCCAAGGTGAAGGCCACGGCCCGCCAGTCCATTTCGACCATCGGCCTGGACGGCATCCTCTATTTCCTCGGCCTGAAGGATTCACGCATCGAACAATAACCCCATGCGACGGTTGGTGCTGCTCGGTGTGGCCCTGCTCGCGGCGGGGTGCTACGACTCCCGGTTCGGGGAGCGCGGCGACGACGCCACGCCCGAGCCCGTCACGGCGACCATCCGGCAGCTGCGTGAGAAATTCGCCGGGACGACCTTCCCCGTCACGGGGAACATCGTGGTGTCGGGGCGCGTGACCACCAGCGATTACGACGAGAATTTCTACCGCACGTTCTGCATCGAAGAGGACGGAGCGGGGATCGAAGTCATGGCGGGCATAGACCACCTGCACAACGATTTCCCGGAGGGCTGCCATGTCACGCTCAGGCTCAGGGGCCTGGCGCTGGGCGAAAGCCACGGGGTATTGCAGGCCGGGCGGATGCCCGCCGCAGGAAGCGGTTTCGCGACCGATTACATAGGGTCGAAAGCGGCGCTGGACGCAGCGGTGACCCGCAACGGGGAGGCGCTGGAACCCATAGCCCCTACCCTGCTGTCGCCCGGCGAACTGACGCCGGAGCGATGCGGCACGCTGGTGCGGATCGGGGCTCTGGGCTACACTCCCGAAGACCTTACGCCCGGGACATGGGCCGGATACAAGCGTTTCACGGACGACACAGGCGCGGCGGTCTACACTTATGTGCGCAGCTACGCCCGGTTTGCGGACGACGAGGTGCCCGTCGGCCGCTGTACGCTCACGGGAATCCTGCAATACGACGCCACCGGGGAAGGGCGTTACATCCTCAAACTGCGCGATGAAAACGATTGTACCCGTTAACCGGCTCCCGGCGATATCCCGCACGGCACTCTGGACAGCCGTGTCCGTCGTGCTGGCGTTGGCTGTCCTCGCCGGGTGCGACAAGGCATCGGGGCTGGAATTCGACGACGACCCACCGGCGGGGACGGCCACGATCGCTGCGCTCAAATCGCGGTGCACGGGAGAGCAGGCCGCCGTCACGGAGGACATCACGGTCGAAGGCGTAGTGACGGGCAACGACCTCTACGGAGAATTCTACAAAACACTGGTCGTCGAAGACACGAGCGGCGGAATTTCGATAGCCGTGGACGCCACGGAACTTTACGTCGACTACCCGGTCGGCACGGCGGTCACGATCCATTGCAACGGGCTGTTCCTGTGCGACTACGGCGGCAAGGTAATGCTCGGCACGCGCCCCACGGGCGAATATGCCGGGCCGGGGAGGATACCTCCGGCGGAGGCGGCGCTGTACCTGCGGCGGAAGCAGGCGGAAACCAGGCCCCTACGGCCTCGGACGCTCACGTTCGGGGAGGTAGACATGCGGCATACCGACACCTACGTGCATTTCGAAGGAGTGCGGTTCGTGCAGCAGGGCAACTGGTGCGACCCCGATCCCGAGACCGGACGCCCCGCGACGACGGAGCGGCAGATAGCGGATGCCTCGGGACGGGAATTCACCGTCCGCACGGCGGGCACATGCACCTATGCAACGGAGCCCGTACCGCAGGGCACAGGCTCCGTATATGGGATAATCGACTATTTCAACGGAAAATACACGCTCCGCATCGCCAACCGCGAGGTGGATTTCGCTACGGTTGCAGCGCGTCCCACAGCATGTCCTTCAAGCGGGGGATATTCAGCCCCGAAACCGACGAGATAAACACCGACGGGACGCCTTCGGGCAGGTGGGATTTCATCTCTTCGATCAGTTCGTCGTCCAGCATGTCGCATTTGGTGATGGCCAGCAGCCGCTGTTTGTCGAGCAGTTCGGGGTTGTACTGCGTAAGCTCGCCCAGCAGAACCGCGTAATCGCGTTTGAGGTCGTCGCTGTCGGCCGGGATCATGAACAGCAGCACCGAGTTGCGCTCGATGTGGCGCAGGAAGCGCGTGCCCAGGCCGCGGCCCTCGTGCGCCCCCTCGATGATACCCGGAATATCGGCCATGACGAACGACTTGTGGTCACGCACCTCGACGATGCCCAGGTTGGGTTCGAGCGTGGTGAAAGCATAGTTGGCGATCTTGGGTTTGGCAGCCGAGACCACCGAGAGCAAGGTGCTCTTGCCCGCATTGGGAAACCCGACCAGCCCGACGTCGGCCAAGACCTTCAGTTCGAGGATGAAGGTGCCTTCGTCGCCCTCCTCGCCCGGCTGCGCATAGCGCGGCGTCTGGTTCGTGGCGCTCTTGAAATGCCAGTTTCCGAGGCCGCCCCGGCCGCCTTTGAGCAGTACGAGCTGTTCGCCGTCGGCCGTCACCTCGCCGACATCTTCGGTGAGCGTGGTGCCGTCCTCCTGTTCGACCACACGCCGGGCGACCGTGCCCAGCGGCACGGGGATGACGATGTCCCGGGCGTCCCGGCCCGACGAGCGGGCTCCCGAGCCGCACTGCCCGTCCTCGGCGAACTGGTGGCGCTGGTATTTGAGGTGGATAAGCGTCCAGTACTGGCTGTCGCCCTGCAGGACGATGCTACCGCCCTTGCCGCCGTCGCCGCCGTCGGGGCCGCCGAAAGCCACGAATTTTTCACGGCGGAAATGCGCCGAGCCGGCCCCTCCGTGTCCCGAACGGGCAAATATTTTCACGTAATCTACAAAGTTCGAACCTGCCATACCTTGATTATTTAGGTTGCAAAGATAGTGCAAGCCGAGAGCAAAAGCAAGTTTACTTGCATTTTGCCGAGGCGCCGCCTGTCTAAAACAGGGTTAAAGATAGTGCAAGCCGGGGCGATGCCGGATTTATTTGGAGATGCCCGGGCATCAAAAAAGCCCGTGTCGGGGACACGGGCCTTGAAGTAGCCGGGTGGAGGCTTATTTCTTACGCATCAGCACGATGTCGGACACACCGAGGTAGTAACGTGCATAGGCTCCCTGCTTGGGATGCCACTGGAACAGCGACGGCGTCCAGGTTTTTCCGGAGATCACGGTCGACCCCACACGCAGTTCGTCGCCGGCGACCGTGACGGGAAGCTCGCATTCGCAATCGGAGAAGCTCTTGTCATCGGCACCGCCGAGCAGGTAAACCGGGCCGAGTTCATCGGTAGTGAACCAGCTCAGGACATTGAACTTGGTTGTAGCTTCGACAACGATCGAACCGTCCTCCAGGAGTTTGAGGAACCACTTGGGGCCGAAGCCTTCGAGCGCACGGGCTACGGAAAAGCCCTCTTCGATCAGCTGTTCGTAGGTTCGGGCACTGCCCTCTTTCTCGAAGTCCCCGAGGCCAAGGCAGACGAGATAGTTTTCTTTGCGGTATTTTCGCGAGCCGACCTGTGCCATGATTTCGACATCGAACGTCCACTCCTCGGTCGTGAAGAAAAACCCGCCCGTAGCAGGATCAAATCCCGTAGCGTATTTGACGGTCTGCTTGCCGACCCACTCACCGACGAGGGCGTCGAACTCGGCCGACTGGATCATTCCGGAAGTATCCTCTGCGAGCGTGGTCACCTTGATCTGGGCTGCATCGGATGCGGTGTACTTCGGGTCGGTGGAGAGCGCCTTGACGGTGACCGTATATTCCGTACCCGGATTCAGGCCGCTGAAACGGGCGGAAGTTTCGGACGTGGTCGCTTCAGTGCCGCCATTGAGCGAATAAGCATATACATTTGCATGCTCGACGGCCTGCCAGGTCACGGAGAAAGCGGTCTCCTCGACCGAACTCTGGGCGAGGACGGGTGCGGCGAGCTGCGTCCCGTTGTTATCCCCGTCGTCACCGGAATCGGAATCGCTGCAAGCGGCAAAACCCAGCAACAGGGAAGCACACATTAAAATTCTGCTGATCTTTTTCATTGTTGTTCGTATTTATCGGTTATGAAATTCTTACGTGATCTTTTATTCAGCCTTTTCGGTCTTCTGTGTCGCCTCGATCCAGAAATCGGAGCCGCTCTTACTGATGCCCAACACACAGACCGAATAGGAGGTTCCGGCTGCCAGCCCGGTCTTACGGATGGTCTGCGTCCCGGTATACTCGTCCTTGGTGGGCATCACCTCCTTCTTGAACGCCTCCAGTCCCCCGGCCATTAATACTTGCATGGGCAACGAAGAGGTCTTCAGGACATAGACATAATATTTCTCGATGGCGGCATCGGGCGTACAGACGACATCGAACCCGTCGGAAGCGACATTCTCGAACGTTACCGTCACTTCGCCCGACGCATCGGGAAGGGTCGTGGCAGGAGCCGATACGAGGACGGTCGTGAGCAGGTCGCCCGGGGCGTACCACCCTACTGCGTAGACGACATAGTCGGTTTCGGGTTTCAGCCCGGTGAACTCGAAGGGATGGTCACCCTGTACGAGTTGTGTGGCCAGGTACTCCTCGAAACTAACGCCCGCAATCAGGGCCGAAGCGCTGAGTTTGCGGCGCACCGACCCGATAAATTCCTCCGTCGAAGCGTATTTGTCGAAGTCGGACTTCAGGGCATAACCACAGTAGTAGGTTCGCGTCTTGCTTTTGGGAGATACGGATACGGAAATGCTGTTCATCCCGGTCTCGGCAGCCGAAAGCGTAAAGGGATTCTGTTCCATGGCGGCGGCGACCGTCAGCTCGGCGAATTCGGAATCGAGGAACTGCACCTGTCCGGAAACGGCTTTCACACGCACGGTAGCCGGCATACCGGATTCCAGCCCGGTCACGACTGCCGACAGACCCGTAACGGTCAGCTCCTCGCCGCCATCGACCGTATATACATAGGATGCCGCATCGGGAACGGCTTCCCACACGACCGTCGCGGAATTCTCCGTGACGTCGCCCGCCGAGAGGACAGGAGCCGCCAGTTGCGTGGCCGGCAGGGTTGTCAGGGTGATTTGGGCGAATTCCGAATCCAGGTACTGCTCCTGCCCCGCGACAGCCTTTACCTTGACAGTATAGCTGCGACCGGGCTCCAGTCCGTCGAAGCGCACCGAAGGCTGTGTTACGGTCGTCTCGGCGCCACCGTCGAGCGTACAGGCGTAAGACACGGCGTTCTCTACGGCGTCCCATGTCACGGCTACCGAAACCTGCGTCACGGCGTCTTCCGCCAGGACGGGGATCGCCAAAGCAACGGGATCCACGGGTTTTTTGTCATCCGAGCAACCTGCAAAAGCGGCCCCGAGGACAAAAAAAGCTGAGAAAAGTAGTTTTTTCTTCATAGCTGAAAATGTTTAGAAAAATTTGCTGCAAAAGTTCATTAACCTACTGATTCAAAGCCCATACAGCCCGAAAAAAGATTGCCAGGAAAGGCTGTAAAACGAACAAATCAGTTTTTGTAAATATCGCTACGAATCGTCCATAAAGTTCTCATACCACGCCAAAAAGGCGAATAAGGCCGATAATCGGGAAAAACAAGGCGATGAACGGGAATGACACAATGTGATATTTTTTTACTATTTTTGCCTGCAACGTCACCCCTTCTTCACACACACGAAAACACATGGGCTATCTCGAACAGGCTGTGCGTTCACGGTGGGCCGTCCCGATGACGGCTTTCCTGATCCAACTGAGCCAATACTGGAATACGCTGGTAACAGTCACCTGGTGGTCGAAACGGGCGACCGTATCGGTCGTCTGGTTCTGCGTCCTGTGGCTGGCGACCATCCTGCTGCTGGAAATATTCCTGAGCAGGCGGTTCCCCTTCCTGGTACGGTGCCTGATGGGCACACTCGTCATCGCGGGAGTCATCCTCACGGCCATGCTGGTCATCACGCTGCAGTCCGAAAAACCGTGGCTCACGCTGGGCTACGACGAAGTCGGGTATCTGATCATCACGTATACGATATGTCTGCTGATCGGCAGCATCGTGCTGATGATCAACAAGGAGCACCGGCATGAAAAGGAAATCGAGATGCTCAGGATCGAGAATCTCAGCAGCCAGTACAACGCTATTGCGAACCAGATAAGCCCCCATTTCTTTTTCAATGCACTGAGCAACCTCTCGTCGCTCGTACGCGGCGACAAGAAACAGGAAAGCCTCGAATACATCGGCAACCTGTCGGGGATATTCCGGTACATCATCCGCTTCAAGGAATCGTCGCTGACGACCCTGGGCGAGGAGTTGAATTTCATAAATTCGTACAAGCAACTGATGGACGTGCGCTTCGCCAAAAGCTACACCTGCGACGTCGACATCCCGCAGCAGGCGCTGAACATGCGCATGCCCAGCCTCTCACTGCTGCCGCTGTTCGAAAATATCGTTAAACACAATATCATCGACAGCGAACACCACATGCGGATCACGATCTCGTTCAACGATAACAATGAACTGGTGATCGCCAACCCGGTCTATCCGAAGCTCACGCCGCCCGAATCGAACGGCATAGGGCTGACCAACCTGAGCAACAGGTACAGGCTGCTGCTGGGTAAGGAAATACGCATCGAGAAA